>ENA-OZGC01000287-OZGC01000287.1-human-gut-metagenome-genome-assembly--contig:-NODE-287-length-39767-cov-9.947623_pt1 | contig 39767 bp, 38 predicted proteins | sample MGYA00245109_ERZ653643 | MGnify/ENA primary metagenome ERZ653643 (study PRJEB26926, sample SAMN06165107) | human gut metagenome | biome: ENVO:00009003; feature: ENVO:2100002; material: ENVO:00002003... | reverse complement strand
TTATGCGATCGTCGGCAGCGTCAGATGTGTATAAGAGACAGTCCCACACCTGTTCCAATCCCTACTGCTACCATAAGCATCTGAACCGGAAATACCAGTGTCAGTGCATTCAGTGCTGCTTCACTCCCCACCTTCATGTTTCCAACAAAGGCACTGTCCACAATATTGTACACTGCCTGCAATGCCATCGATAAGATCATCGGGATTCCCATCTGTACCATGAGCTTATTTACCGGCATTTCTTTCATTTTGTTACTTTCTGCCATTTGAACTTACTCCTCCTTTTTCTACATAAAAAAAGTATGTACTCATAAGCTGGACTTACGCTGATAAGCTACACACTTTTTTAACGGCATTATAAAATTTTAAAATAGAAAAACGAGTAGCAAAAACTGGATTTACGCTAGTCTGCTACTCGTTCATGCATTATTATATTTCTTATTTTCCAAAAAGTCAAACAAAAATCTTCTTGCATTTTTTCTGATCCATGTCATAATCACGATGATCAGTGCCGCTATGCACCCCTTGCTTTTGTTGCATGTTACCGCATCAATTGCACCATGCCTGAATATGCATAGATTGATATGAGTGCATCTGTTGAAAATTTTTTGTTTAGAAGCCGATGCTCTTGAGCTTGGCGCCGTCTGGCTTGGAATTGCTCCACTAAACAAGCGGATGGAAGCCGTCCGAAATGTATTGGATATCCCAGAGGATTTAGACGCTTTTGCCATTATTCCGTGCGGTTATCCGGAATCCATCCACCCTCAGCAGGATCGGTTCGTTTATATGTTTTAAAATCCAAATGTTCATAAAATCCAACTGCCTGCGGATTCTGCTCGTTGACTGTAACTTCCCGGATTCCATAATTTTGAATACCATATTTCTTCCCAAATATTCAAAAGAGGCGCCACCAAGGGCGTCCTCTCTTCTACTTCATATATTTTCATATTATTTTCTTTCCGTCCCCTTTTCCTTTCCAGAACACCAGCAGATACAATCCTATAAATACCAGTCCCATTCCTACAGTGGTAAGTGCCTGCGCCTGCAAAGATTCATCCATCCATGACAGCCAGTTTGTCTCGGTGCGGATCACGGAAATCGTATTTGCTGCCATATGAGCCAAAATGGCTCCATAGAGATGCTTTGTCCGTTCCACGCAAAGGGCTAAAAAGACACCCAAAAATCCGGCATAGACAAACTGCACGATATTCATATGCATCATGCCAAAAATAATTGCGGATATCACAACTGCCCAGGTCATCCCAAGCCATTCCCGCAATCTCTTGTAGACCAGTCCGCGGAATACATACTCCTCTAAAACCGGAACCAAAATGCAAGGTCCTAAAATTTCAAAGATGACTGCCCCGCCAAAGAACTTCCTTGTTACACTCTGATATGTTGCAGAGACCTTCATTAACGGAGTCCATGAGATCAGATTATTCAAAACAACTGCTGCACAGGCTGCCATTACAAGAATGCCAAGCAGTGGAACGATTTCTGATCCCATATCGAGAAATAAATCCTTCGCTTTTGCCTTTTGTACGCCACGCCTCAACTGGTCATTCCGATACATGACATAGACGACCGGCAGCACAAACAACGTTGTCAATACTTTGATAAATCCGTAACTTTCATCTGTCAACGGAACAATGAGGCATACAACAAATGTTGCAACATTCATCAATACATAATAGATTCCAACCGGATAAACGATATCCCACGCCCTGTACCATTTAATATCTTTCAATGACCACTCTCTCCACTTCTTCTAAATCCCTGCAAACACTCACTGCACCTGCACGTTCTAAATCTTCTGCTTTTCCAAAGCCGTAGCTGACCCCGATACAATCCATGCCGACCTTATTTGCACCTTCTACGTCATAAATTGTATCACCGATTAAGACATAATCCTTTGGATCATTACTTCCGATCCGCTGAAACACTTCTTTCAGCACCTGTTCCTTCGTAGAAATCCTGCCGTCTAACGTTGCACCGACTACCTCGTCAAAGCAGGACAACAACCCGTGTTTTTCTAAAATCCGCTCACAGGCGGTCTCCGGTTTTGAAGATGCTAATACCAAAGGATATCCACATTCTTTTAAATGAAGCAGGGTCTGCTCCACACCCGGATAGAGTTCATTTTCAAAAATCCCCGTCACATCAAATCGTTCTCTGTACTTCCGGATCAGATCGATCGTCTCTTCATCACTAAAGTCATAGTTCTTCTGAAAGGTCTGCTTGAGCGGTGGCCCGATATATTCCTCTAGATCCTTTAAATTTTCCACGTCAATCCCTTTAGATCTCAAGGCATACTGTACACATCTTGTAATCCCTAAAAAGGAATTAATGATCGTACCATCTAAATCAAACAAAATGGTTGTCATCAGGCTTCCTCCTTCACTGCTTCTAACATCTGTGTCACTGTTTTTTTCAAGATCGGATGTCTGAAATTCGGCGCGATTTCCGCCAGTGGTTTCAAGACAAAATAGCGGTTTTCCAAATCCACATGCGGTATGATCAGATCCTCTGTCTCGATCAGTTCCTTATCATAGAATAAAATATCCAGATCCAGTGTCCGCGGTCCCCAGTGGATCTTTCGTTCCCGTCCTGCCTCCTGTTCGATCCGGTGCAGCTCCTCTAAAAGCTCCTGTGGAGTCAGAAGCGTCTCTAATTCTAAGCATCCATTTAAAAAATCCTCCTGCTCCACACCACCGTAAGGTTTTGTGACAAGTAACTCCGACACCTGCCGCAAGCGGCATCCCCGGATATGTTCCAATGCATCTAACGCTGTTTTAATATAGGCTTCCCGATCTCCCATGTTAGAGCCAAAGGACAGATAGACCTCATGCCAGCCCCTCTCGATCTCCACCGATACCGATTCTAATGGTAGTCCGATCGGTGCCCATGGCTTTTTGATCTCCAATAAGACCTTTTTCAGATTCGGGATTGTTAAAAGCATTGCCTGTGCTAACTGCTCGGCTGCTGACTCGATCAGCTGATAGGTATTTTTTTTCATAAAATCCGTAATAAAATGACTGACCTCTCCATAATGTATCGACTTTGTCAGATCATCTGTCATCCCGGCAGCCTTCGTATCCGTATAGAGCACTGCACTGACTAAAAATTTCTGTCCTAATTTTGTCTCTTCTAAAAATACACCATGGTTCGCAAATACTTCGAGATTTTGAATCTTAATCTTATCCATTACTTTTTATAAATCTTTCCTTCCAAGAACTGCTTCTGTCATCATAATGGCACGTTTATTTTCCTTTACATCATGCACACGCACAAATGCCACTCCCTGCATGACACCCATAACCGTTGTAGCCAGTGTGCCTTCCATTCTCTGGTCACTTGGCAGATCCAGACTGAGACCGATCACCGATTTTCTGCTCGTTCCAAGCAACACCGGATAACCTAACTCCTCTAAATCTTTCAGACATCGGATCGCCTCTAAGTTATTGTCATAGGTCTTACCAAAGCCCACACCCGGATCTAAAATAATACGCTTATTTTTTACACCGGCTTCTTTGGCGATCTTCACACTCTCTTTGATATCCTCGATCATTTCTTTCATAAAATGTTTGTAGGAAGCCTCGTCCCGATTGTGCATCAGACAGCATGCCACTTTCGTATCTGCGACCAGCTTTGCCATATCCTTATCGTACTTCATACCCCAGATATCATTGACTAAATCCACTCCGGCTTTGATATTTGCTTTTGCCACTTTACTCTTATAAGTATCAATGGAGATTGGAATATCAAAACGCTCTTTTAATGCCTCCACAACCGGAACGGTGCGCTCGATCTCCTCTTCATCGGAAATCATCGTATATCCCGGTCTGGTGGATTCTCCACCGACATCAATAATATCGGCTCCGTCGTCAATCATTTCCTGCGCATGAAAGAGTGCCCGGTCTAGCTGATCATACTTTCCCCCATCAGAAAAAGAATCCGGTGTCACATTTAAAATTCCCATCACATAAGTATGATTCTTTACATCAAATTCCCTGTTTCCGATTTCGATCGTTTCAATCTTTTTTTTCATCTTATCCTCCAATTACCGCTCTATGCGGTGCTCCTTCTCCTCAACACTCCACTTACAGCTCTCATATACGTCACAGAACCGGCAGTTTCTCGATCTCCTGTCTGCCTTTGCTAAAATCCTGTGAAACATCGGTGCTTCGTTCCCCTCAATATTTTCCTTATTGCGATGCTCTGTAATGGCATCCAATATTACCGCCTGCCGTTCCCATGGATATTCTATTTTCTGTAAAAAATATCTCGCACGTTCTCTGCCTGCAATGTGATGTCCGATGCCGCTTTCATACTCATCAACTCTTCCAAGATCATGCAGCAGCGCCGCTATGTAAATATCTTCTTTTTCTAAACCAAGCTGTGTTTCTAAATTTTCTATATAGGCAATCCGCGCCACATCCAATAGATGCCCGATCCCATGATGACAGTAGATCCGATCTTTTTCTAATTCTTTTAAACGCTCTAACAACTGTCTGTATTCCCTGTCTCCTGACAGCTTTTCTACATACTCCATCCTTAACGCACCATCTGAAAAAAGCGGTTTTGTAACTCTGTATCTTTTTCAAAAATGCCACGCGTTACATAGGTAACGGTCCTGCTTCCCGGTTTTTTAATACCACGCATCGTCATACACATATGCTCTGCTTCGATCATGACCATTGCCCCCTGTGGTTTTAAATGCTCCATCAGCGCATCCGCGATCTGTGCGGTAAGCTGTTCCTGCATCTGTGGTCTTTTCGCATAGACTTCTACGGTTCTTGCTAACTTGCTTAAACCGACCACTTTTCCATCCGGAATATAGGCAACATGTGCCTTTCCATAAAACGGAAGCAGATGATGTTCACAGGTAGAGTAAAAGACAATGTCTTTCTCCACAACCATCTCATTATTTTTTACATGAAAGGTTTTTGACAGATGTTCCTTTGCATCCTTGCCCATACCGCCAAAAATCTCCTGATACATACGGGCAATACGATCCGGTGTTTCTAACAGCCCCTCTCTTGTACAGTCCTCGCCGATACCTTCTAAAATCAGGCGGACACCCTCTTGTATTTTCTTTTCGTCCATGACTTCACCTGTGCTTTCCAATTTATCTTAACCCTGTCCTAAGGCTTTTTTTACTTCTTTTAAATAGGATAAAGAGCCGACTGCAAGTATGACATCGGACTCTTTTGCTGTTTCCTTTGCCATCTTCACTGCTTTACCAATATCCGGCACATACCAAATATTGTCTGCATACTTTTGGGCTTCTTTTGCCAAACTCTCACCGTCTAAAGCCCTTGGGCTATCGGGTGTGACCGTAAATACGGCTTTTGCCCCCGGCAATAAAAGACGCAGCATTTTTTCATGCTCCTTATCTGCAAGTACCCCTATTATATATATAATTTCCCTGTTTGTAAAATCCTTTTCGATCGTCTCCTTCAGACGTTTCGCGGCAATCGGATTGTGCGCTCCGTCTATGATAAATAGCGGCTCTGTCTGCAAAACTTCATATCTGCCATGCCAGATCGTCTTTGCAATCCCACTTTGCACCGCTTCTTTCGTTATGGGATAACCGGATTCTTCTAGCAATTTTAAGACTGCTAATGCCAGTGACAGGTTCTCTCTTTGCCATATGCCGCCAAGTGCGGTATGTACTGATCCATAGTGTACATCCTGCAGCGTTGTTCCCCATATGGGAGCTTCCTGCATATACTGCGGCACTTCTACCAGAACACACCGTGAACCACATTCCTCTGCCTTGTTCTTTATGACTTCGCACACACTGTCACCCTGTTTCAATGCAACTACCGGACATCCTTTTTTGATGATCCCGGCTTTTACTTTTGCGATCTCTTCTATGGTATTTCCTAAATACTGCATATGATCCATGCCAATCGAAGTCAGCACACTGCATACCGGATGTGTGATCAGATTGGTCGCATCTGTCTCTCCGCCCATACCGGTCTCTAATAAGACGAGGTCGCATTTTTTTTCATAAAACCATAAAAACGCTGCCGCTGTCTCTACCTCAAAGACAGTCGGATGCGGACATCCCCGCTTTGTCAGCACTTCACAGGCGGTTTGAACTCTTTCAAAAACCGTGGCGTATTCCTCTTTAGAGATCATCGTTTCTCCTATGCGAAAGACTTCTCTTCTTTCAAATACTGCCGGAGAATTATAACGTCCAACCCGATATCCGGCCTCTGTCAGTGCCGCGGATAAAAAGGCACAGACTGAACCCTTTCCATTCGTACCCGCTACATGGATGATGTGCAGCTGCTCCTGTACATTTCCAAGTTCCTGCATCAGATTTCGGATACTCTCTAGTCCTAAAATACTTCCATATTTTTTTGTACTGTCTGCAAATTCTACTGCTTCGTCATAGGTCATTTCTTTACGCCTCTGGTATCTCTCTTTCCGATATGGAGTCTGTGCAGTGCCACCTCTTTTTCTTTCACGGTGACGACTTCCTCCCCGTCCGGTGGCAGAACATAAATCTCCTGCATCTGTTCACGGGCGGCTAGCCTCATGCCACGCACACCGACGGCTCCTTTTTTCTTCTGTGGTATCTCACTTGCTTCTAACCTTAAGAAATACTCTTTATCGGAACGAAGGATCAATGACTCTTCTCCTTCTAAGACACGCACCGTTAACAGCATATCTCCCTCTGTGAGTTTTGTGGCTGCGATCGTTCGTTTGGCAACATCAAATTCACTGCCATCCACAACTTTACACATTCCGTTTTTCGTTCCAAAGAATACCTTATGTTCTGCAAGTTTCTGTAAGTTCATCAGATAGACGATATTTTCCTGACTGCTGTCATAGTTACTGAGGTTATCGATCGGTTGTCCCTTGTCCCTGAATTTTCCAAACGGCAGGTCTAATACCTTAATACTGTGCATTTTTCCGGTATCGGTAAAGAGGCATAATTTATCCGTGTTCCTACAAAGAACTACGCATTTATTTTCACTGTCTGCCGCCTCTTTATTTCGCTCATAGGTCGGTACATCCACTGTTCGTCCATAACCGAAACGATCCATCAAAAAGACAACATCCATTTCTTCGATTTTCTTTTCCTCGACCACTGCTGCCTCGACATTGTCAATCACAGTCTTGCGCTCTTTTGCATATTCCTTTTTAAACGCCTCCAACTCCTTGATAATTACCTTTGCCATTGCCGTACGGCTTCCTAAGATATTCTCATAAGTCGCAATATTTTTTAACGTCTTATCATGCTCTTTTAACAGTGCTTCGATTTCTAATCCGATGAGCTTATAAAGACGCATCTCTAAGATTGCCGTTGCCTGTTTTTCGGTAAACTGAAGCTGCGCTGCTAACTGCTTTGACTCCTCGGATTTGAACTTAATCGCATCGGTCTTGCCATGAACTAAGCAGGCTTTTGCATCTTTGATATTCTTAGAACCACGCAGAATCTCAATGATTAAGTCAATCACATCACAGGCTTTGATTAAGCCCTCCTGCACTTCTTTTTTCTCAAGCTCTTTTTCTAACAGTGTTTTGTACTTTCTTGTTGCAATCTCATACTGGAAATTCACATGATGACGAATCATCGGAACGATTCCCATGGTTTCCGGTCTTCCATCTGCAACGGCAAGCATGTTAACGCTAAACGTATCTTCTAACTTTGTCTTTTTATAGAGCAGATTACAGATATTTTCGGCATCTGCCCCACGTTTTAACTCGATGACAATACGGATGCCCTCTTTTGAGGACTGATTCGAGATATCCACGATATCATTTGTCTTTTTCGTCTCTACTAAAGAATAGACATCATTTAAAAATTTTCCAATGTTTGCTCCGATCATGGTGTAAGGGATCTCTGTGATGACAATCCGTTCTTTGCCACCCTTCATTTTTTCAATCTCAACTTTTCCACGGACCTTGATCTTACCGCTTCCGGTAGAATAGATAGAGAGTAAATCATCCTTATTTGTTACAATTCCTCCGGTTGGAAAATCCGGCCCTTTGATATATTCCATCATCTGCTCGGTATTGATGTCAGGATTTTTCATATATGCCTTTACACCGTCAATGACTTCGCCAAAATTATGCGGCGGGATACTCGTTGCCATTCCGACTGCGATTCCCTCTGCACCATTGATCAGGATATTAGGCACCTTGACCGGAAGCACCTCCGGCTCTTTTTCCGTCTCATCAAAATTCGGGACAAAGTCTACCACATCTTTGTCTAAGTCGGCTAAATAGGCTTCCTGTGTGATCTTTTGCAGCCTTGCCTCGGTATAACGCATGGCTGCCGCCCCATCACCTTCAATCGAGCCAAAATTACCGTGGCCATCCACCAGTGGAAGTCCCTTTTTGAAGTCCTGTGCCATGACAACTAAAGATTCATAAATGGAGCTGTCACCATGCGGATGATATTTACCCATCGTATCGCCGACAATTCTCGCACATTTTCGATACGGTCTGTCGTAGCGGATCCCCAGTTCATGCATATCATATAAGGTACGTCTTTGTACCGGTTTAAGTCCGTCTCTTACATCCGGAAGGGCTCTTGCAATAATAACGCTCATCGCATAATCAATATAGGCTTTCTGCATGACCTCCGAATATTCTGTTCTGATTAGATTCTCTGCTCTTGCTTCCATGCTTTTCCTCCTATACATCCAGTTCCGCGTCATTTGCATGCTCATAGATAAAAGCACGTCTTGGCGGAACATCCGAGCCCATTAACATCTCGGTTACATCCGATGCCATCTTTCCATCTTCAATGACCACCTGTTTTAACATCCTGGTCTTTGGGTCTAACGTAGTCTCCCAAAGCTGTTCGGCATCCATCTCTCCTAAACCTTTGTATCTTTGCAGGGTAAAATTGCCTTTTTGTCTCTTACGATACTTCGCTAATGCAGCATCATCATAGAGATATTCTTCCTGCCCTTTCGATGGAATAGCTTTATAGAGAGGCGGCATCGCGATATAAACATGTCCCTCTGAGATCAGTTCCGGCATAAAACGATAAAACAGTGTTAACAGCAAGGTGGAGATATGCGCTCCATCCACATCGGCATCTGCCATAATGATGATCTTGTCATAACGCAGCTTAGAAATATCAAAATCGTTTCCGAAACCTTCCGAAAATCCACAACCGAAAGCATTGATCATCGTCTTGATCTCTGCATTGGCAAGTACTTTGTCGATCGTTGCCTTTTCCACATTTAAGATTTTTCCACGGATTGGAAGAATTGCCTGAAAATTACGGTTTCTGGCTGTCTTTGCCGAACCGCCCGCGGAATCTCCCTCGACAATAAAGATTTCACACTGAGAGGCATCCCTGCTTTCACAGTTCGCTAACTTTCCGTTAGAATCAAAGGAAAACTTCTGCTTTGTCAAAAGGTTGGTCTTAGCTTTTTCCTCTGTCTTACGGATTTTTGCCGCACGTTCCGCACAGGAAATGACCGCCTTTAAATCCTCTAAATTTTTATCAAAATAAAGCTGTATCTCATCTCCGGTAATCTTTGCGGTTGCCCTGGAGGCATCCTGATTGTCTAACTTTGTCTTGGTCTGACCTTCAAATCGAGGATCCGGATGCTTGATGGATACAACGGCTGTCATACCGTTTCGGACATCTGCCCCCGTAAAGTTTGCATCCTTTTCTTTTAATATCCCAAGCTCTCTCGCATACTGGTTGATGACACTCGTAAAGACGGTTTTAAAGCCTGTAATATGCGTTCCGCCCTCTGCATTATAGATATTGTTACAGAATCCGAAAATGTTTTCATGGAATTCCGTTGTATACTGAAATGCAGCCTCCACGGTAATGCCTTCATTTTCGCCTTTAAAATAGACCACCTCGTGAAGTGTTTCACATTTTTTATTCAGATCTCTGACAAACCCGATGATCCCATCCTCCTCATGGAATACGATCTTTTCCGGTTCTTCTAACCGCTTGTCCTCATAGATAATGGTCAGTGCCGGATTCAGATATGCTGTCTCATGTAATCTGCTTTTGACCTCATCCTCTTTAAACCTCGTCTTTTCAAAAATCTCCGCATCCGGAAGAAAATTAATCTTCGTTCCGGTCGCTTTTGTCTTTCCAATCACCGGAAGAAGTCCGTTCTCTAACTCTAACACAGGGATTCCACGCTCGTAACGGTCATGGTGGATCACACCCTCCCTGCTGATCTGTACATCCATATATTCAGAAAGAGCATTGACTACCGAAGAACCGACTCCATGCAGACCACCACTTGTCTTGTATGCGGAATCGTCGAATTTTCCTCCCGCATGCAGTGTGGTAAATACCAGACGTGCTGCCGGAATTCCTTTTTCATGCATTCCAACCGGCACTCCCCGTCCGTTATCTTCTACGGTACAGGAACCATCTGCCTCTAAGGTGACATGAATCGTGTCACAGTTGCCTGCTAAATGCTCATCTACCGCATTGTCTACAATTTCATATATTAAATGATTTAAGCCTTTTCTTGTTACACTTCCGATATACATTCCGGGTCTTTTACGAACTGCCTCTAACCCTTCCAGAACTGCAATACTGCCGGCATCATATTTCTCTTTTCCTGCCATGTCTCTTTCCTTCCTCATCTCATTTCTGCCATACTTTTTCTAGTATAGCACAGCCTTACTTTTTTTTTCAACACAGTTTCTCCGGCAGATACTTTTAGAAATCCTCCAAAAGCACCTGCCGGAGCTGTTTACAATCCCTGTAAAGACCGGTGTTTCAGATCTGTCCGGATCATCAATGCCAGCCGCAGCTTCATGGCATCCTCAAATCTCCTTACATCCAGTCCTGTCATTTTCTGTACCCGTTCTAAACGGTATACTAACGTATTCCGATGGATATACATCTGTCTTGCCGTCTCTGAAATATTCAGGTTATTCTCTAAGAAACGTTCGATCGTACCCAGATCCTCCTCCTCAAGTTCCCCTTCTTTGCCGGAGAACACCTCTTCTAAAAACCGCTCTCCCGACTCTCTTGGCAGCTCATAGACCAGCCTGCCCACACCAAGCCGTTCATATGCCATCACACTGTGCCGCATTTCAAAGATGCTGCCAATCTCTAATGCCTGTAATGCCTGCTCATAGGATTTTGAAATCCCGATCAGTTCTTCCGCTAGTCTGCCGTATCCGATGTGTAACTGCTGCATGGCCTCTGCCTGTACATTGTCTAAGATCCGGTATGCGATACTCTCTATTTCAGACGGTTCTTTCCTATCCTTCACATCTTTTACAAGCACGATCGTCTCTTCATCGATCGGTAATAAAAAATCATGTCTTCTGTCACAAAAAAGATTTTTTAAGGTCTCCATACAGGCGGTCTCTGTCTTTCCCAGCGTCCGAAGGACATAGACCATCCATGCAGAAGATGCAATGTGCAGTCTTTGCATCGTATTTAAAACCTCTGTCGGTTCCAACTTTCCATGCAATACCTCTAAAATGAACTGCTCCCGGCTCATCGGCTGTGTTTCTAATGAAAGCAGATTCCGTATCTGACAGACTGCTAACCTTCCGACCAGCACGGTTTCTGTGGCAATCTGCGGTAACACTAGAACATAAGCTGCTTCCGGTATCGTAATCTTAAAAAAATAAAACTCCTCCTGCTGCCACTCTGCCTGATCCAAAGACAAAAAGGCTTTTACATCTGTTTTTCGTATATTCATATCCGAAAATGGTGCCACGAGCAATTCTGCCGCATCTGAAAACAGTGCCGCATCCATTCCCGCTATTTCCCTGATCTCCGTTAACACTTCCTGCAGCTTTTTGTCTTTCAATTTCTTCGTTCCTTTCCTACTTTAAATATTTTAAGGCATCCTTATATGCAAATTCTTCTAAACACTGTCGGACCTTTTCGAGTTCTTCACTTTGCTTTTCATCTGCGCCCTGCTCCTGTAATTTCAGGATCAGTTCAGATGCCTCTTCCTCTTCATAGTCTTCGATCAGTTCTGTTAACCGCTGTTTCTGCTTCTCATATTCTTCTAACGGAATGCCCTGACCAATCGCCTTTTTTTCTGCATCCTGCTCTGTATAGGCAAGCAGCCAGCGGATAGCCTCTGTAATACGGTTGACCCGTTCTTCTAATAACGCATCTTTTTCCCGGATCACATCCAGTTCGCCTCTGATTCCTGCCATCTCTAATTCCTCTGCCATACTTCCTAGCTGCTCATCCCCTAACAGTCTGCCGTTGCTTTTTAGGGAATGTGCTTCTATGGTATAGCCTTTTAAGTCTCCTGCTTCTAAAGAATTCTTCCGCTTTTGCTCTTTTTCTTTTGCATGCTGTAAAAATGTCTTTGCAGCACTGATATACTGCTCCATATCCTGATTGAAATAGCATAAGCCTGCCGGTACATCAATCCCATAAAAAGACAGCTCTTTGCAGATTTTTTCATCATTCCACGGTTCCGGGCGTTTTGACTCTTCCATATCCCTTTTTTGTATCATGCGCTTTGGCAGATATTCAAAGATCATCTGCTCTAATTTTTCACTCTGCACCGGTTTTGCCAAATAGTCATCAAAGCCCTCTTCTATATATTGTTTCTGGGAGCCTGCCGTTGCATTTGCCGTCAAAACAATGATCGGTGCCATCGGATTCTGGTTTCCCGCAAGACGGCGGATCTGTTTCATGGTTTCAATACCATCCATTTTGGGCATCATGTGATCCATTAAGATCATATCATACCGCTCTTTTTGTACTGCTGCAATGGCTTCTAAGCCGCTCTGTACTAAATCCACCTGCATTTCTGTCTTTTTTAAAAGTCCCCTTAATACCGCTAAGTTCATCGGATTGTCATCCACGGCAAGGATCCGTACTCCCGGTGCAACGAAAGATACACGGTACTGCTGCTCTGCTTTTTTCCTCTTTCTTTGGAACTGTGCCGGTGCAGGGTCTAAAATCTCCTGTGGCAGTTCTAAGTAAAAAGTCGTTCCCTTTCCATATTTACTGCGAACGGAAATCTTTCCACCCATCAACTCTATCAACTGCTTTGTGATTGTCATACCAAGTCCGGTTCCTTCGACCGACTGGTTTCTCTTTTCATCGAGACGCTGGAAGGCATCAAAGATATGCTTTAGCTCCTCTTCCTTCATTCCGATCCCGGTATCCGTAACCCGGATCTTCAACAGCATGCTATCCGGCTCTATCTGTTCCCACGACAGCCCAAATGTGATCGTTCCCTTATCGGTATACTTAATGGCATTATTTAGTACGTTGATCAGTATCTGCTTGATACGCAGTTCGTCTCCATAAAGTCTGCCCGGAATGTCCTGATCAAATTCCTGTCGGATCTCTAAGCCCTTTTCTTCTGCCTTTACACTGACTAAATTCATCAGATCATCTACTAAGGTCTCTAATTTATATTCATCCGGATGGATCTCGATCTTTCCGGATTCTATCTTAGAAATATCCAAAACATCATTGATCAGGGACATTAACGTCTCTCCGGCACGCTCTATGTTTTTTGCATATTCCACGATCTCTTCCTCACTGCTCTCACGCAGAATCATCTCACTCATTCCCAGTACGGCATTCATCGGTGTCCGTATCTCATGGGACATATTGGCTAAAAAGACACTCTTTACCTCGGCAAGATGCTCTGCTTCTTCTTTTTTCATCTCGACAAGGCGCAGCATATCGATCGAGGTCTGTCGGTTTTCCCGGATGATCCTCCGGTTCTTTTCCTCTGTTCCTAAGATGCAGGATAAGATAAAACTTCCTCCGAGTACACCGCCTGCTGCTACTACCGAGTACATCACACTGACATTGTCTCCAAAGCCAACATTCCAGTAATACAGCACACTCAGCAGATAAAGCACCATCATCTCCACCATTGCGAATTTACACAGCGAAAAATTCCTGTAAATAGTGATGGTCAGCATCAGGATCAGTAAAAATGTATGAAGGATCAGCGGCTGGTCGTAATAAAGAACAAGCTGTAAGGAAATCCCTCCTATCATAACGGTAAAAAGACGTCCGTGCACTATATCCGGCTCACTTTTCCCGAAGGTGAGGATTCCTAAAATAAGAAGTCCTATGGCACATTCTGCGAGCATCGCCGAATGCAGCCATAAACACCTAAGCCCCGGCTTTACACTGAGACTGATAAAGATCAGGGTTCCTAACAGGACTGCATCCCAAAATATCAATATTTGTGCAAATCTACTTTTTTCTTCCATGTTATATTACTCCTGTCAATATCCTTTGGCTCTACAAACTGCATTCCTCCCCGGTTCACCCGAATCGTAAACTCTTCTGCAATCTCAAGTTCTCCATCTACATTAATACTCAAAGGCACGCCCTCTTTATTCCTGATCTTTGCCTCTGACACCATACGCCAACTAGATGAATTTTCTAACACTTCCTGCCTGTTCAGGATTGCTGCAAACAGCATTTTCATCTTATAAAAAAATCCTCTTCCCGGCACTAAGATCATCTTCATCTTTCCATCGGTCGGATCTGCCTCTCCCCCAAAATGGAAGTTACCACCCAAAAGATTTCCGTTGCCAAATGCCACTTCACAGTATCTGCCGCTGAATATTTCTCCATCTGCCTCAATCTCTAAATCCAGTGTCCTGGTACTTAAGATTGCCAGACCCGATGAGATGAAATAAGGAACTCTGCCCTTACAGAACGGCAATTTTTTTAAATGCAGGACTCCGCGTAAGATCAGACCGTCTAACCCCAGTGACACGGTATTGTGTGCCGGGCCTATCGAAGTCTGCAGATAGTCCAGCGGCTGCACTTTTCCTGCAATAAAATTCCGAAAGTCTTTGAATTTTTCCCGCTCTTCGCCATAGATATTCAAAAAGTCATTCGTCAGCCCGTAGGCAGCTTCTGCGATCTCCACCCTGCCTAAGTCCTCTTCCGGCACTCCTTTTAAAATATTGCGGAAAGTTCCTGTTCCTCCACATGCATAAAACCGAATCTTCTCCTCCGGGAACAGGTTGCACATCTGCCTTGCCATCTCACCTTCATGTCCGGGATATTCCGAATTGAATACCAGATATTCCATATCTTTTATTTTTTCAAGCTCTTCCCGGATCCCTATCGTCGTGGTCTCGTCCCCGGAAAAAGAATTAATAATAAAAATCTGTAACATATTCCACCATTTTTCTCCAATTTTCTCTTTTTATTGTAACAGACTCTTTTCCGGTTTAAAAGAAAAAAGATGCAGGAAATACTCTGTTCGTATTTCCTGCATCCTGTATACTCTCGTATTCTTGATCATTTCTTATTCCAATTATGTCTTATTTCTGATCATCTTTCATTTCTCACGATTTCTGACTTTTAATTTGTGATCGTCAGTTCGCTCTCTTTATCAAAGACATGTATCTTTTCCGGGTCTAATGCCAGTCGGATGTGATCTCCGATCTTTGCCGTTGTTCTTGCATCCACACGGGCAGTCATGTTCACGCCTGCTACCGTATAATAGAGCAGTACTTCAGAGCCTAACAACTCATATCCGGTTACATCTGCTTCAATGACCGTGTCTCCATAAGTCTCGATCTGAATCTGTGAATCGTCGATATCATCCGGGCGGATTCCCATTACAACGGTTTTATCCGCATATCCTCCGTCGATCAGTTTTTTTGCTTTCTGTGGCGGCAGTACGATCGAAAAATCACCGAACTCTAAACGGACTTCCTCACCATGTACCTTACATACCGCATCAATAAAGTTCATCTGCGGAGAGCCGATAAATCCTGCCACAAAGAGGTTCTGCGGCTCGTTATAGAGCCTCTTTGGCGTATCTACCTGCTGGATCACACCATCTTTTAATACGACGATCCTTGTACCAAGTGTCATTGCCTCGGTCTGGTCATGTGTAACGTAGATGATCGTTGCTCCTAAACGCTGATGCAGGCTTGCAATCTCTGCACGCATCTGGACTCTTAATTTTGCATCCAGATTAGAAAGCGGCTCATCCATTAAAAAGACTTTTGGATTCCGCACGATCGCACGTCCCATTGCCACCCTCTGACGCTGACCACCGGAAAGAGCCTTTGGTCTTCTGTCTAAAAGCTGCTCTAAATCTAATATTTTTGCAGCTTCTAATACTTTCTGCTCAATCTCTTCTTTTGGCACCTTACGAAGCTTTAATCCAAATGCCATATTGTCAAATACCGTCATGTGCGGATACAACGCATAATTTTGAAATACCATCGCAATATCACGGTCTTTTGGTTCTACTTCATTCATGCGTTTTCCATCGATAAAAAGATCTCCGGTCGTGATCTCTTCTAATCCTGCGATCATACGAAGTGTTGTGGATTTTCCACATCCGGAAGGTCCTACAAATATGATAAACTCCTGATCCTCGATCTCTAAGTTAAAATCTTTCACTGCCTCAAATCCATTTGGATAACGTTTTCCTATTCCTTTTAATGATAAACTTGCCATAGCTTTCTTCTCCTTATCCATTCTGACGATTTTTCTACATCACGTTCTTTTGATGTTCTGCTTTTATGATATAAAAATCCCTGCATAATTACTATGCAGGGATTCCACAAAATTTATCCACGTTCCTGTACAGATTGACGAATCTATTGTTTTCCGGTTGAACCGAATCCACCACGATTCTCGTTGTCTAAGGATGCAGTCTCATCAAACTGAATGGTCGGCATATTTTCAAAAATACGGAACTGGCAGATACGGTCATTCTGTTTGATCACCGTGTCTCTGGTTGCATAAACCGGCATTCTCCACATATCCTCATCTCCACAGTAGGTACAGTCAATGATACCGCAGCTGTTCGTCTGAAGGATTCCATAATTCTTAAAAGTGGAACTGCGTGGTACGACGTGGGCTTCATAACCCTTTGGCAGCTCCATGGCTACTCCTAACGGGATCAGCTTGAACTCGCCTGCCTTTAATTCCACGGTTTCTGATGCACGAAGATCGATCCAGTCGGATTTTCCCTCAATATACTCTAATTTATCTATTTTATCTGTAAAATATTTAATTCTGATTTTTTGCATTGTTTCTGAATCTCCATCTTTTTCTTATTGGTAAACGGCTTTAAGCACAGTGTAAGACGACTTCTCCGCTCTTTTTTGTCGCTTTTACATCGATCACTCTCTGATTGGCACTTCCCTTCCAGTGAAGCTGCGGGTCTGCCTCTTCTTTTACAAATTCTCCATCTACTAACACATCGACATAGTCCATGACTTCTAAGCCGTCAATGCTCTCCCAGACAAATCCCGTATACATCCAGATCGTCTTTTCGGGAAATTTTTCATGTACTTCTTTTGCTAATTTTAAGACATCTTCACGGTTGCCCGCATAGAGTGGATCTCCACCGCTGAACGTAATTCCGGAAACATAATCTTTTTTCAGTTCCTCAAATAATTCTTCTTTTGCCTCTTCATCAAACACAAGTCCGCCGTTTGGGTCCCAGGTGATCGGATTGTGACATTCCTTACAACAGTGGTCACATCCTGATACCCACAGTACGACTCTTAAGCCGTCTCCATTCAACATATCGTCCTTTGTAATATTATGGTAACGCATTCTGCCTCCTACATGCTCTTTCTCTCTGATATTTCTGCCATTTTGGCATCGTTGAGTCTGGTATCTCCCTTTACTCTTGAATAGGAGAGATAGCCATTCATACGTTCAATCTTCGTCAGATTACGGCTGCCGCATTTTGGGCATACATCCATCTCTAACTCCTGATGTCCACAGTCATCACAGTACGCAAGTGACAGATTGACTCCTTCATAAAATCCCATCTCCATTGCACGGCGTACCAGTGTCTTGACCGCCTCTACATTGTAATTGATCGGATACTTCACATACTGGATCTTTCCACCATTGCTAAGCTCCCAGAAGCGGTATTCTAAATCCTGTTTCTGGATCGGCGTGATATCCTCGGTCACATGGCAGTGGAATCCGTTGCTGACATATTCCCTGTCAGAAACATTTTCAATGATCCCGTATTTTTTGCGAAACTGCTTTACCTGCAGTCCACACAGATTCTCTGCCGGTGTCGCATAGATCGCATAGAGGTTTCCATCCTCTTCCTTAAATTCATTGATCTTTTTATTGATATGCTCTAATACTTCGATCGCAAACTGTCCATCCTCTACTAGGGATTTTCCGTTATAAAGCTCCTGCAGTTCATTAAACGCAGTAATTCCAAAAGATGCGGTTGCTGTCTTTAACAGCGGTTTGATCTTATCGTTATAATTCAGATTTCCATTATAAAATCCGCCTTCGCAGTAAGCTAACGGATTGGTCGATGCACGCATCTCGCCTAAATAAGCATAGGTACGGATGTGGATCTGACGGATCAGCTCTAAATAATAGTCTAATACCTCATAAAAATCTTTGCTCTCATGTCTGGCCTTTGCTAAGATCATCGGAAGGTGCAGACTGACCACGCCAATATTGAACCGTCCCACAAAACGCGGTCTGTCATTTTCATCCTTTGGATACATACCGCCCTCCACATACCAAGGGGATAAGAACGCACGACAGCCCATCGGACTGATGATCTCCCCATATTGCTTGTACATAGAGGCAATATAACCTTTTCCGGTCAGGCTCAGCCAATCCGGATACATCGTATGTCTTGAGCACTCGATACCGGCTTCAAAGACATCCTCTAACTCGCCGCCCGGTCCGTGCAGGCTTTCATCATATAAAAATACCAGTTTTGGAAACAGTACCGGTTTTTTGCACTCTGCCTTGCCCTGACCTTTCTGGCGTACCGTTAACATGGCAATGGATGCCATTTTTTCAAAACGCTTCGTTCCTGTTCCAAAGGTCATCGTGATAAACGGATAATCTCCACGGCTCGAAGATACGGAATTGAATTTATATTCCCATCCCTGAACACCCTGCTCAAAATCTCTCTTAATATCCTTGATGGTCTCTTCCTCGGCACGCTCCTCACTCAATCCGAGTCCTAAATATTTTTCTTTATATTTTTTATAGGATTTCTGTGCATAAGGCTCTAAGATCTTTTCTACACTCGGCACGGTAAAACCACCATACTGCTGGCTTGCTGCACTTAACACGATATCTCCGATGACATCAAAGGCTACGTCTAGGGTCTTTGGCTCGTTATACCAGAGATTTCCCATCTCGAATCCGCCCCGTAAGACATTCTCCACATCGAAAAGGCAGCAGTTCATCGTATCTCTTCTTGCAGACATATCATGTACATAAATATAACCGTCACGGCATGCCTGGATCTCTTCGGTGGTCATAAAGAACTTTTTGTACAACTCTTTATTTAACTCGTTAAAGATCAGGCTTCGTTTGGTGGAGACCAAAGCACTGTCTGTATTGGAATTTTCTTTATCACCAATGTACATAATGGACTGGCTCTTTTTGTAGACCTCATCTAACATCTGTACAAAATCCTGTTTGTAATTGCGGTAATCACGATAGCTCTTTGCCACGATCGGATTGACACGCTCTAAGGCTCCCTCCACGATGTTATGCATCGTAGCGATCGGTACCTCGGTGATCTGCATCTCTTTGACTTTTTCTTCGACAAACTGGCAGATGAAGTCTAACTCCTCCTGTGTAAACGTGATCAATGCACGGTATGCTGATTTGTTGACCGCCACAACCACTTTCTGTACGTTAAAATCTTCCTTTGTTCCGTCTTTTTTTACTACTTTGATCATTCCAACCATCCCTCCGGTGTTTCTTTATGTAGACTGAAGTTCTATATTATGTTACCCACATTTTGTATGTGTTATTATGATTTTTTTATTTTTGCACTATATATTGTGCGTCTTATTATCCTATCACTTCTACTATATGAAGTCAACCTCTAATCACTTTTTAGAAGTTTCTACTTTTTTTATTTTTCTTCATATTTTTTTTATAATCAAGTCAAATATTTGTCACAATTTCTATTTATTATAAAATTGTCATCATTAAAAGATAACAACGTAGTTTTTCATTTTCTCATTACCCTAAAGAGGGTGGCTCCGCAAGCCGGCGGAACCACCCTCTTCCCCTTTTATTTTCAGTTTTCTGATACGTCTTATTTCTTTTTAAACAGATTTAACTTATTCTCTGTTCCACTCAACAACCGTTTGATGTTCGCCCGGTGTCTCCAGATCGCCATCAGTGTAAAAATTCCACCTAAGACATAGATTTCCGGCAGATATGTATCTGCGACCGGAAGATGCCCGGTCTGGCCAAACAATAAAAGTTCGATAAAAAAGACACTGACTAACAGGATCGAACCCAAAGAGACATACTGCGTCAGCAGCACCACTACAATAAACAGTCCGATACATAACGGTGCCATCTGCCAATGGAACGCTAAGATTACCCCCGTAGTACAGGCAATTCCTTTTCCACCTTTAAACTTCATATAAAACGGATAGTTATGCCCTAAAACCGCACCTAAGCCGGCATACATCCCCAATAATTTGATCCCTTCCGGATATTGAGCATGAAAGATCAGCCAGGAGATAAAAATGGCAAGGATTGCTTTTCCACAATCCCCCGCGAACGTGATCGCTCCTGCTTTAAAACCAAGTGTACGCAGGGTATTGGTGGTTCCCGCATTTCCGCTTCCGTGTTCCCTGATATCAATATGTTGTGTTTTTCCATAGATATATCCCGTCTGAAACAGTCCTATGGCGTAGCCAATCAGAATACAGATGATCCTGCCCACTGTCATAGTCTAACCTTCCTTTCTCTCCCGGATGATGAATTTTAGGGATGTTCCCCTAAATCCAAACGCATCCCTGATACGGTTCTCAATATATCGTGTATAGGAGAAATGCATTAACTGTTTGTCATTGACAAAAATAACAAATGTCGGCGGTTTTACCGCTACCTGTGTAATATAGTAAAGACGCAGGCGTTTTCCCTTATCAGAAGGCGGCTGCTGCATAGCCACTGCCTCTGTCATGATCTCGTTGAGTACACCGGTTGCCACACGCATGGAGTTATTCTCAATGACAACATCGATCATTTCATAGATACGATGCAGTCTCTGACCGGTCTTTGCCGAAATAAAGATGATCTCTGCATAAGGCATAAAACTTAAAATCTGACGGATCCTGTCTGTATGCTCTTTGACCGTCTTATCATTCTTTTCAATGGCATCCCACTTATTGACCGCTATGATGATCCCTTTTCCTCTGTCATGTGCGATTCCTGCGATCTTCGCATCCTGCTCCGTCACACCCTCGGTTGCGTCAATGACGATCATTACGACATCTGCACGTTCTACGGCTGTCACCGCACGAATGATACTGTATCTTTCAATATCTTCTTTGATCTTATTTTTGCGGCGCAGTCCTGCCGTATCAATAAATACATATTCTTTTCCATTGTATTTAATGTCTGTATCGATCGCATCTCTTGTCGTACCCGCAATATCGGATACGATAACACGCTGCTCACCGAGCAGACGGTTGATCAGGGAGGATTTTCCTACATTCGGCTTTCCTACAATTGCGATCCTCGGTCTTTCGTCCTCTTCATCCGTTGCACTTCCCTGTGGGAACTGTGCAATAACCTCATCGAGCAAATCTCCGATCCCCAGTCTGGAGGCCGCAGATACCGGAACCGGATCTCCAATTCCTAAATTATAAAATTCATAGACATCTGCCATATATTTGTTAAAATCATCTACTTTATTGACTGCTAAGATGACCGGTTTTTTCGAACGTCTGAGCATATCGGCAACCTTTGCATCGGAATCCTGCAGTCCCTGACGCACATCGGTAATAAAAATAATGACATCCGCTGTCTCGATCGCGATCTCTGCCTGCTCTCTCATCTGTGATAAGATAACATCTTTGCTGTCCGGTTCAATTCCTCCGGTATCGATTAAAGTAAACGCCTTATCGAGCCACTGCACTTCTGCATAAATCCTGTCTCTTGTAACTCCCGGTGTATCCTGTACAATGGAAATACGTTCACCTGCTAATACATTAAAAAGTGTCGATTTTCCTACATTCGGCCGTCCTACGATTGCTACTACCGGCTTACTCATATCTATTCTCCTCTTTTCCTGTAATCTTATTTATTCGCTTGATTTTACAATATCCAACGTTTCTTGTAAAGCATTTTATGCCACTTTGACATCTGTATCTTAGTTTACAATAAAATTCAGGGAATCACAACCCTTCGTTATGATTCCCTGAATCGTTCTTTTCTATCATTACTGTTCATTCAAAAGCGCGTTCTGCTCGCTCTCTGTCCGAAGCTTATGATTTTCCGTCAACAGCCCGGCTTCCTCGATCACCTTTAACATATGTTTACAGTCTACGTTGAACTTTACATAGGCAGTATCACTTTTCCAGACACCAGCGGAATAGCCGTACTCATCTCCGTAAATATCCACCTGCTCAATTCCTTTTGGATTATAATACTCTATACTGAGCCCGGAAGAGTAGAATTTATCCTCCTGCTGTGTATATGGGATGTTTTTCAGATTTCCCTCTTTGATATCCTGCTTTAATGCTTTATACATCTTCTCTAAATATTCACTGCTCATATAAATCGTCTCATAAGTGTCGTTCTCTTCACTGTAAAAATCAATAGAAATTCCAACCGGTTTGGCTGTCTTATAATTTCTTCCAAACAGTCCCGCCATATAGTTGTCATACCGGTTTTCCACATCTAAGATCTGATTTAATACGGAATCCTTCTTTTGGATCTCTTTTTTTGTCTCAGCAAGTTCATAACTGCGGTACAGATAAGTGCCATCTTTATAGGCATACTTAAATTCCACTCTCGGACTTTCCCCCTCGTCTTTCTTACTTTGTGAAGCTTTTAATAATCCGTCTTTTGCGTCTATGATATTCTTATGTAGTGCGATCAGTTCTTTCATCTTTTCCGGCTCATCTGCCATAATACTCTCATCTGCACACATATAGACAGCCTTCAGTTCACCGACATCCGGTATCTTTTTTTCAATCCCGACTGCATCCATACTGATGCCTGCTACTAACAGTAAGGACACTGCAACAACTCCGACACACTCTGTGATCCTTCGCTTTTCAAATACCTTAAAGCTCTTTGCTAAAAACATCTGTGCAATGAAAAATGCAACTGCTCCGCTGATAACAGCTCCCAGTAATGCAAGGATCATCATCTGTGTCCGTGATGCCTTGCTGTTCACTCCTGCAACTAATGCTGCTGCTAAGATTGCCACGCAGATCGCACTTCCCCATCGGAATACCGGTTTGAGCCAGCCTACTGCAATACAGTCCCCTACGGTTTCTAAACGTTTTTTCCTGTATATCAGATAACCTACAAAAAATAACAGGACACCGACTAACGCATAAATAGCGACTGCTTTTCCACCAACCACTTCGATCAACGAACCGGCTACCTCTTCACCGGAAACCGTATGAATAGACACATTCGTTTCTAAATAGTACAGCGGAGAGAGAAAATCCCCTTTGCTGAATCGGAAATGGTGATCCATTCCGTAGACCATTTCTGTCTGTAATATCTGAAAGATAAACCGGATGCCTACATATAAAAAGTTGGCTATCACATAGAAAATCGGAACTGCTAAAAGCTGTCCTGTCAACATTCCGATCACAATGGCTCCCGCATAGGCAAACAGACTCATTCCCATGGTCATCAACAGCCAGTACAGCAGATATTCCAGCCTGGAGATATCTCTTGCAAAACATACAAATGCGGTAATGACAAAGGTCAGAATCTGCGGTACGATCAGAAACAGGAAACCGGAAACCACATTTGTCACATAGAGTTCTTTTCTACTGACAGGCAGTGCATGAATCATGTTTGCACTCCGATTCTGATACAGATAGAAAAAAACGGTCATGGCACAAACGGTCGCTGCAATAAATACAAACATCGGCGTTAACGCTCCGCCTAAACAGGTCGCATAGCGTGCCAGATTCTCCTCCATGATCTGTTTTGCCACCTTAGTACCTGTTCCCGGGTTTTCTGTGGATAACAGCAGTGTCAATGGCAGTGCATAGAGCAAAAACACCAGATAGATCCCCCAGATCGGCCAAAAATGTGTGATATTTTTCTTAAAGATCGTCTTATTAAAACAGGATGTCCCTGACTGCATAATCAGCACCTCCTAACTCGTAAATAAATATTTCTTCTAAACTTAACGGCAATACATCCATCAACATCGGATTTAAAGCCGTAAACTGCTCTTTGATCTGTTTGGGTTCTCCTCTTACGATCATCGTATGGACTCTTCCCGTCGTTGACATATGCAGCACTTCTAAATCCTTCGGAAGTTTTGGCATTTCTGCCTGGAATGCCGCCTGGATCTTACAAATACTGCTTTGCAGTTCACTTAACGAACGTTCAATAATAATCTTTCCATGGTTCATGATCCCCACATGGTCACATACATCCTCTAATTCCCTCAGATTATGGAAAGAGACTAGCACGGTCGTTCCATGCTCTGTCACATCCTGCAGGATCAGGCTCCATATCTGTCTTCGCATCACCGGATCTAAACCATCCACCGGTTCATCTAAGATCAGAATCTGTGGTCTTGCACTGATCGCTAACCAGAATGCCACCTGCTTTTGCATTCCTTTGGAAAGTCTGCGGATCGTCTGCTTTGTATCTATGGAAGGAAAGGCTTCCCTTATTTTTTCAAACAGTCCTGCATCAAAATTCGGATAGATGCCTTCATAGAACTTTTTCATTTCCATGGTATCTGCCTGTGCAAAATAAAATAAGTCATCCGGAATATAGGCAATCTTCTCTTTTACTGCCGAATTTTCAAAAACCGGTTCTCCATCAATTAAGACACTTCCCTCATCCTGCTTATAGATCCCTGTCAGATGGCGGATGAGTGTGGATTTTCCTGCTCCATTCGGTCCTACCAGTCCGTAGATCGCACCTTTTTTTACATGGAAATCGGCTCCATCCAATGCCCGGAATCCATCAAAGGTTTTTACCAGATTTTCTACCTGTATCACTGCTCTTTCCTCCTCTTTTCTAATCTTTCAATCCTGCTTTTTAATTCCTCTGCCGTTACAGAAAAATAAAGCAGTTCTTCTGCTATCTCTTCAAACTGCAAGAACAGTTCTTCCATCCCCATCGCATCTAACCGGATATCCTTAGCCGCAAAGGTTCCTTTTCCGGACACGGAATACAGGTATCCCTCTGCCTCTAACTCCCGGTATGCCCGTTGTATCGTATTCGGGTTAATGGCAAGTGTTCCCGCTAACTCCCGGACAGACGGCAGCTTTTCATCTGCAGCGATCGCGCCTGTGATCATCAGCTTCTTCAATCCTGACTTTATCTGTATATAAATCGGCTTGGTATCCCGATAATTCAATGTCAGCAATTTTACAACTCCTTCCTTGCGTATTAAGTGTACTACTACATTTCATACACCTAAAATAGCACAACTCCCCTTCCTATACAAGGAAGGGGAGTTTAGGAAATACTTAAGATTTTCTTAACCCTGTTCTTTTATCATCAAAAATGCTCCAAGATTTCCGCGTTTTCCATGGCTTGCCCGATGCGAAAAAAGCAGCTTCGGATTGCAGCAGGTACAAAGGTTTGTGGTTACGATCTGCTCCTTTGGCACACCGGCTTCCATGAATACGATCTCATTTGCCCGCCATAGGTCTAACAGATATTTTCCGCTGCCTTTACTCTTTAAAATTTCTTTTTCATTATCCGGAAATTCTTTTGCGAATGCCTCTGCCACATCCTCACTGACCTCATAACAATCCTGACAAATGGATGGTCCGATCGCACAGATCAGATGCTTTGTATCTGTTCCGTAGTGTTTTTGCATCGCCCGGATGGTTGCCGCACCCATTCTTCCTACCGTACCACGCCAGCCGGAATGTGAAAGCCCGATCGCATGATGCTCTGTATCTACAAAATAAAGCGGCACACAGTCTGCATAAAATGTGGACAGTACCAGCCCCGGCTCATTTGTGATCAGCCCATCCACATCGGTATACCCGCGTTCTCTGACGACTCCTGCCCCTGCATCCTCTTGGGTAACGACTCTGACATTGGTGGTATGTGTCTGGTCACTGCACACAAAATGCGATACCTCTGTTCCCATACGCTTAGCAACACGTCGATAGTTCTCTCGCACCGCCACTTCCTCGTCTCCTCTGGTAAAGCTGAGGTTCAGTTCTGCAAAAATCCCCTTGCTTGCCCCGCCTTCTCTGGTAGTAAAGCAATGACGTATCCAAGGAATCTCTTCTAACTTTTTATATTTTAAAAGCGGGGGCTGTTCCCCGCCGTCTATTACAAATATCTGCTCTTCGTTTTTCTTCTTAAAATCTTCGATCTTCATCTTTTACCTCTCTTTGACCTATTACCTTCTGTTCTACGGCAGATACTCAAATGCATTCTTTACTACTTCTATCTGCTCACCCAACACTGCTGCCACATCAAATCTGCACGGAATATCCATACGCCCGCACTCCCGCATCAGATAATAAGACGCTGTCATGGAGATTTTTTTCTGCTTTTTTCGATTGACCGCCTCTTTGGGATTTCCCATCTTGTCATCCCTGCGATATTTGACCTCCACAAAGACCAGTGTCTCTCCCTCTTTTGCAATCAGATCGATCTCTCCTATACGGCAACGGTAATTTTTTTCTAAGATTTCATATCCCTGCGTCTTTAAATACTCTGCCACCAGATTCTCATAATATGCTCCTTCTTTTCGTCGGTTCATACTCTCCCCCTATTTTCCAAGTTTATCCTTCAAATGATCCATCTTATCCACAAAGACCAGTATCTCCGCCACGACCTCATACAGCTCTGGTGGGATCATATCCCCGATCTCCAGTTTTGAAAGTGTTGCCGCTAATTTGCTGTCCTTGTAAAACGGCACATCCTCTTCTTTTGCTTTTTCTATGATCCGCTCGGCTATCAGTCCCTTACCGGTTGCTAAGATCTTTGGTGCCTCTTCGCCGGGTTCATAAGCGATCGCCACGGCTGTCTTGACTTTTTCTTTCTGCTTCTCCATATCTATGCCCTCACATCAAAGGAATACCGATAGACCTTTCCGGCACTCGGCATATCATGTTTTAAGAAATCTTCTACAAAATCCATATCCTTTTCTTCGCTCTTTACTTCGATCTGACACTGATACCCCTTGTTCTCTAAACGTTCCGCCAGTTCTTCGGCATGTGCTAAGATCAGTTCATAAGAAGCATCATCCGCCATATAAAAATTTGTCTTGACCGCAGTCCCTTTCATCTTGACGGAAATATCCGTAGAGCCAAGGTGATCCATATCCAAATGTAAAAAAGCACTCAGCTCGCCGTCCATGTCTCTTGGGTTCTTTTTATTCGTATAGACATAAAGCTCACTGTTGACATTCTGCCCGTTCATTTTTAACGGAAGCTGGACAAAATTATAGATCTGATTGATCTGGTTCATAAATTCGATATTGCCACGGACATCCGCCACTGCCTTTTGCAGACCCTCCGTTCCGCTTCCCGCCTGTTTGATAAATTCATCCAACCGGTTCATCTGCGTCTGCAGCCTGTTATACAGTTTCTCTACGGTTTCTTTGGAACCCGTCTCCTGCGGCTCTAAGTACCACTGATTTTCTACTGCTTTTTTAAAAATGGTCTGATATTCTTTTCCTGAGAAAAGTTTGAATAGTGCCTCCTTTTGTGGAAATTCGTTCTCTTTGAACAACTGGTTCAAATTCTTCAAAAATTCCTCTGCACTCATTCCCGTATTCAAATTTCCATTTTTATCAAACAAGACCTGTTTTCCATCTGTTTCTAACGCTTTTAGCTGCTGTTCTAAGCTGGCAGCTCCTTCTTTTCCAAGAATCTCTCCCAGACTGCCCTGTGTTGCAGCCGGCATCTGTCTGCCTTCTGCCTGTTTTGCTGCATCTGCCTGCTGTATGCCCTCTCCTGCTGCACTTGTCTGCTGCATTCCGTCTTCTGCCGTGCTTAATATCTGCTGCAATTCTTTTGCAATATCGGCTGCCTGTTGCTCCCCACTTTTTATGGTAACACTTCCATCTGCCGTTTTTGCAAGCAGCTCCTGTGCTTTTGCTCCTGCATCCTGACTCTGTTCGATCGTTTCTCCTCCAAACAGAATATCCATCAACTGCATATTTTTTGCTGTCATCTGCCCGGCAGTATCACCTTCTCCTGCGATCGACTTTGGAAGCTGCTCTAAGACATTTTCTAATTCTTTCATAATTGCCGCGGTATCTGCCTTATAATTAGAAAACTGCTGCACATTGGCCTCCGTTACAGGAATCCCTAACTTATTCATCTGTGCGATCACAGATGGCGCTGCCTTTGGAAACATCGCAAGCTGTCTCATCATCTGATTTAAACTGTTCTTATCGATCGGAAGCTGTTCCTCCATCATGGTGCGTACCATCTCAAGATTATCTGTTGTAACTCCCATTCCTGCCTGCATTAAGGCCTTTAACAGGGTTGGATTACTGCTGTCTCCGTTTAAATACGGTTTGATGGCTATCTGTGTCTGGGTATTGGATTTTACTTCAAAAAACATTGCCTGATTAAGCCTGAGCTGTATCTGTCCCTCTAATCTGGCAGAAATCTTCTCTCCGTTTGCAAGCGTTAAAAGTACCTGTCCGTCAGAAATATCCGTCACGGTTCCTTCAAATACGTTTCCTGTCTGTAAGGAAGACAGCGTACCTGCCAACTGCTGTGTTCCTGTCTTTACCGCCTGCTCCTGTGCCGTAACCGGCACGGTATTTTGTCCGTATTTTCCAAGTAAATCCGATATCTGCATACAGATGCCCCCTAGATAAAATTCTTTATAAATGTCATACGGTGGATCGGGGATGCTCCATACTTTTTAATTGCCGCAATATGTTCTGCCGAACCATAGCCTTTGTTGGAGGCAAAACCATATTCCGGCATCAATTCATCATATTCTGCCATCAGCCGGTCCCTCGTCACTTTTGCAATAATGCTTGCCGCTCCAATTGAAATACTCTTCGCATCTCCTTTGATGATCGGCACCTGTGGTATGGAAACCTCCGGTATCGTTACTGCATCGTTTAATAATATATCGGGTACTACGCCTAAATTCCTTATAGCCTCCCGCATGGCTTCATAGGTCGCCTGTAAAATATTGATCTCATCGATCCGCTGTGGTCCGACCAGACCGACACCGACTGCCACTGCTTTTTCCATGATCTCATCATAGAGTGCCTCACGTTTTGCGGCAGACAATTTTTTAGAATCATTGATATACAAAATATCACAGTCCTTTGGCAGGATCACGGCTCCTGCTGCCACCGGACCTGCTAACGGTCCTCTTCCCGCTTCATCAATCCCACAGATATAAGTATATTCTGCATACTCGTATTCGTATTTTTTTAAGACCTCGATGCGCGCCCTCTCTGCCTCTAATTTTTCGATTCGTTTTTTCGCCTGGGCAACGGCTGCCTGCACACCGTTTCTGGTATCTTCCTTATAGTTTTCAATAAAAACAGGCAGCATGGATTCCTCTGCTGCCTTTAATTCTGCTTTAATCTCACCGATTGTCTTCTGTTTCAAAACTGCCTCCTACTGGTGCCTGATAAATCCAAATTCATCAAACGGATAAATCTGAAGCCATGCTCTTCCAATGATGTCCTTCTTTTGGATAATACCAACACTTGGATCTCTGCTGTCCGAGCTGTTGTTCCGGTTATCTCCAAGCACAAAATACTCACCCTCGCCAAGTGTGATCTCATCTCTTGCAATCCCTGGATCCTGTATCACTTCTCTTCCATAGGATTCCTTCAATACTTTTTCATTGATATAGATATTTCCGGAATCATCAATCCGCACATGTTCGCCCGGCAGTCCGATGATCCTTTTGATATAATAGGTATCCTCCTCATATTTATATGGGAAAATGATAATATCATATCTTTCCGGGTCCTGAAAACGGTATGATATCTTATCCACGATCAGATTATCCCCATCACTTAAAGTATTCTCCATAGAAGAACCGCTGACCTCTGTCCGCTGTCCCACATAATGTATGATCAAAAGCATTGCTGCGATTACAATGACAAAATAAAGGACAAAACTCAAAATCTCTTTTCCTATTCTTTTTCCTGTTCCTTCCGGTGTATTCTCTTCCGGCATATTTTCCTCTGACATATCCTATAACCTTTCCTGTGTCTGCTATTGCAAATCTATTTCTATTCTATGCTACTGTAACAGGAAATTCAAGGGTAATTTTCCCCAATTTTCCACTCCTGAATTCTTCTAACAACAGATTCGCTGCTTTGGTATAATCCAGTGCATTGCCCTTCTGGATACAATTTCTCTTTACGGCAATCTGTTCTATGATATTTGCCGGTGTCTGGTCTTCCTCCACCTCATAACGTGCATGCAGCACTCCCGGATAATGCTCTGTTAAAATAGCGATCAGCTCCAATGCTAACTCATCAATATTTAAGATCTCATCTTTGATCGCACCGATCAATGCCAGCCGCAGTCCCACCTGCTGGTCTTCAAATTTCGGCCAGAGGATTCCCGGTGTATCTAACAGTTCCACACTCTTATTCAGACGGATCCACTGTTTTCCTTTTGTAACTCCCGGCTTATTTCCGGTCTTTGCGCAGGCTCTTCCTGCAAAGGTATTGATAAATGTGGATTTTCCGACATTCGGGATTCCAACTACCATCGCACGGACCGGACGGTTCTTGATCCCACGTTTTCTGTCCCGCTCCGTCTTTTCCTTACAGGCCTCTGCAATGACAGCAGAAATGGCTTTCATACAGCCTTTATTTCTTGCATCCACTTTAACGGCAAAATAGCCTTTTTCCTTAAAAAATTCCATCCATGCTTCACTTGCATCTTTGTCTGCTAAATCCGATTTATTCAAAAGGATCAGTCTTGCTTTATTTTTTCCAAGCTCATCAATGTCCGGATTCCTACTGCTCATCGGGATTCTGGCATCTACCAGTTCGATGACCAGGTCAATGAGCTTTATATCTTCCTGCATCTGGCGTTTTGCCTTTGTCATATGTCCCGGATACCACTGAAACTGCATATTCTCACCTCTACTTTACAAATCCAAAATCTTTCAGCGGGGAAACGATAAACCATGCCTTCCCCATAATGTACTCCTTTTTTACATTTCCGATATTGGCATACCGGCTGTCCTCACTATTGTTACGATTATCTCCTAACACAAAGAACTCGTCCTCGCCAACCTCTATCTCATCTTCTGCTAATTCGGCATGCTCGATCGAAGCTGCCTCTATTTTTTCATCAAATACTTTTCCATTGACATAAACCGTACCGTTTTTGATCTGCACCGTGTCTCCCGGAACTCCGATCACACGTTTGATATAAAGATGTGATTTTTCATTTCCATTTGGAAAAAACACCACGATATCATTCGTCTTTGGCTGGGTCAGTTTGTATACAAAGCGGTTAACCAATACTTCATCTCCCTCCGCCAGAGTGCCAAGCATGGACGATCCTACCACATCTGTCCGGTATCCGACAAAATAGACTAATACAAGTGCAAACAATACTGCAATCGCAATCTCACCAATCCAGGTGCCGACTTCTTTTGCTAACGTCTTATTTACTTTTCTTCTTCGTCTTGAAAAATCCAATCCACTTCGCCTGAAACGCAGATTCATCGTAGTTCCTCCCTGTATCCTCTCTTTTCGTAATCTTTCGCACCCAACTAAGGTTTAACCTTCTTTTTGTATCCTTTGAGAATGTGTAATAGCCTTATGGATCAGATATGGAAAGTTTCTTTTTGTGCAATGGAGATGAGACTCTAGAAATCGTAGAGCCCTATAGCGAATACGATTTCTGATTTAAGAGGCTCATCGGAATGGTCTGCACAAGGAAACCCGGAATATCTGATCCATAAGGTTCACCACCCCAACACATAAACAAAAAGGGACAATACCGAAGTACTTGTCCCTTCCCATCGACTTATTTTACTAATTCTTTTACCTTAGCTCTCTTACCTACGCGGTCTCTTAAGTAGTATAATTTAGCTCTTCTTACTTTACCTCTTCTTACTACTTCGATCTTTTCCACGTTTGGAGAATGCAAAGGCCATGTCTTCTCTACTCCAACGCCGTTTGAGAATTTACGAACTGTAAAAGTCTCACGGTTGCTTCCGCCCTGTCTCTTTAATACGATTCCTTCAAAGACCTGGATTCTTTCACGGTTTCCCTCTTTGATCTTCGCATGTACTTTTACTGTATCACCTACAGCAAATTCAGGTACTTCTGCTTTTAACTGCTCTGCTTCAATGCTCTTAATGATTTCACTTGCGTTCATGTTGTTTCCTCCTAATTATCCGGATGTTCGTAATACACTTTGTAACAGAGGACCATCTCTTTTTTCTCACAACTCGCATATAATACCATAAAACCGTATATTTGGCAAGCGTTTTTCCTGATTTTATGCATTCTCTACGATCGCACCCTCACGATACGCCTGAAGAAGTTTTTCCAACTCGCGGATATTCTCCTGAATGGAACGTCCTACATCCGTATCTGCCACGGTTTTACGTTTTACCACATGTTCTACTAACAGTCTGTGGGAGTGAACGTCTCTTCCCTCCTGTACTGCCTTTTCTACTGATTCAAACGGCTCATGTGCTGCAATGACAAGTCCATAGGAATTGTATATCAATGTATAACCTGCAATTCCGGTCTTTCCCTGGTACGCTTTAGAAAATCCACCGTCAATGATCAAAAGTTTTCCGTTACATTTGATTGGGGATTCGCCCTTTTTCGATTCCACCGGAATGTGACCGTTAATAATATGGCACTCTTCCCCCTGCAATCCAAACTCCGCTAAAATGCGGTTGACGATCTCTTCTTTTTCTAACAGCCGGTAATATGGATTCTTTGGCTCCACATGGGTCTTTTTATCTGCGACAAAGTAACGTTCAAAGGTTGTCATCTTCTGTTTTCCGAATACCGGTGAATTTTGATTTTCCCAAATAAACCAGAAGATATCCAGTCCCTTTTTCTTCTCTTCTTTATCCAGAGAATAATATCCCTTGCGGACATAATGCTCTAATACATCGTACAGTTCTTTACCGGAATATTTTTCTCCATAAATATCTACTTCCGTAAAGGTTCCGTCCTCGTTCAGCGGCACACAGCCATGATACAGCAGATTGCCATTGTATACTTTGTAAAGGCTTCCCTTTGTAAGCAGGAAACGCACATGTTTCTGCAAACGTTCACAGTTGACAAATGCTGTCTTTAAGCGCTCCACCACATCATTTTCTTCTGCGGTAAGCTGATACGGATTCTTCGGGTCGATCGTTGGAAAACATTTATCTTTCAACGGATATGTAACACCCTCGATGACAACGGTTCCTTTTTCTAAATCCATCTGATGCAGCAGCCTTCGATCCTCCATATGGAACTCCGGGTGCTTTTCTATTAATTGTCCTTCTAACTTAAATTGGATAATACTGATGGCTTTATGCATTTTTTCATCTAACATGGCATCCCGGACATCATACTCTTCTTCACGGAAATCCAGACTGAAACACTTGCATGGATCATCTGCATACTGGGTCATGGCAAGGCGTGCTAACGGCACTAAATTGATACCATAGCCGTCCTCTAAAATATTCAGATTTCCATATTTTGCTGAAATACGAAGGACGTTTGCGATACATGCCGTATTTCCTGCTGCAGCTCCCATCCAGAGCACATCGTGATTTCCCCACTGGATATCGACGGAATGATGCTCCATCAGCGAATCCATGATCATATGCGGATACGGACCTCGGTCAAAAATATCTCCTACCACATGAAGATGGTCTACGACCAGACGGCGGATCAGATTACAAAGTGCTATGATCAGCTCCGGTGCACGTCCTGTACGGATCACGGAATGGATGATCTCATTATAGTATGCCTCCTGATCAGACACATCCGGTCTTCCGTTTAAAAGTTCCTCGATCACATATGCAAAATCCTTTGGAAGTGCCTTACGCACTTTTGAACGTGTATATTTTGAAGATGCATTCTTGCAGACACAGATCAAACGATAAAGCATCACGCTGTACCAGTCCTCAAGATCTTCCTCGCTCTGCTGCACCTGCTCTAATTTCAATTCCGGATAATAGATCAGGGTCGCGATCGACTTCTTCTCTGCTTCGCTGAATGCATTGCCGAACTCATCCTGTATTTTCCTCTTAATGGCTCCCGAACCGTTTTTTAAGATATGCTGGAACTGCTCATATTCTCCATGAATATCTGTCATAAAATGTTCCGTTCCTTTTGGCAGACTTAAGATTGCCTGTAAGTTGATAATCTCTGTCGCTGCCGATGCAATGGTCGGATACTGTCTTGCCATTGTCTTTAAATATTTGAGGTCTCTTTCTTCCATACGCTCTCCTTTGTCCCTTAGCGGTCTGCTGACTGAATCACATCACTCATATCATAAAAGCCTGCCGGTTTTCCTGCTAAAAACTTAGCCGCTTCAATGGCTCCTTTTCCAAAAATCGCTTTGGAATATGCTGTGTGTTTGAATTCGATCACTTCATCCGTTCCCGCAAAAATCACTTCATGCTCACCTACAATATTTCCACCACGGACAGCCTGGATACCGATTTCGTATTTCTCTCTCTTTTTCCGTTCTTGTGAGCGGTCATACTTATATTCGTAGTTCTCTTCTAACGCATTGTTCATTGCATCTGCTAATGCCAATGCCGTTCCGCTCGGTGCATCCACTTTCTGATTATGGTGTTTTTCCACGATCTCCATATCAAAGCCTGCCGGCGCTAAAACCTTTGCAGCTTTTTTTAACAGATCCATCAAAATATTGATTCCCATGGACATGTTTGCAGAACGCAGCACTGCCGTCTTTTGGGCTGCTGCTTCAATCTGTTCTATCTGTTCTTCACTCAATCCGGTCGTACAGATGACGACCGGTATCTCTTTTTGTACACTGTAATCAATCAGGACATCTGCTGCCTGTGCAGAAGCAAAATCAATGATCACATCTGCTTCCTCCTTGCAGTCCCAAAGGCTCTGATATACCGGATATTCATTTTTAATGTGGTTTGATACATCGATTCCTGCCACGATCTCAATATCAGGATCCTCTTTACAAAGTCCGGTAATCACCTGACCCATTTTTCCATTACAGCCATGCATGATCGCTCTTGTCATTTCTTTATCCTCTCGTTCTCTTCTCTCTGATCACAAACTGTACTGCTTACTTTAACAGTCCGTAAGTACGCATTACTTCTTCTAATACTTTTGCATTTTTTTCTTCCATTTCGGTCAGCGGAAGACGAAGCGGTCCGACTTCCATTCCCATCAGGTTCAATGCTTTTTTCACCGGGATCGGATTGACCTCTGAGAAAAGTGCATCCACTAACGGCAGACCCTTCATCTGTATCTCTAATGCTTTTTTCGTATCCCCATTCAGATAGCTCATGCACATATCATGCACATCCTTTGGTGCAACATTCGACCATACGGAGATCACTCCGATGGCTCCAATGGACATCAGTGGCACGACCAGTCCGTCTTCACCGGAATAAAGGTCTAATTTTCCATCTGTCAGATCCATCGTCTTAGATGCCTGTGCAAGACTTCCTGTTGCTTCTTTTAATCCCACGATATTTGTTTCATTTTTAAACAATGTTGCTGCTGTCTCCGGTAAAATGTTACATCCTGTTCTGCTTGGCACATTGTACATGATGATCGGTGTCTTTACGGATCTTGCGATCGTTGTATAATGCCGGATCAGACCCCCCTGTGTTGCCTTGTTATAATATGGTGTTACGATCAAAAGTCCGTCTGCACCTGCCTCCTCTGCTTCCTGTGAAAGCTGTACTGCTGTTGCAGTACAATTAGAACCCGTACCTGCTACGACCGGAATTCTGCCCTTTGTAAATGCAATGGCAGCCTCAATGACTTTTTTGTGTTCTTCCATGGAAAGTGTGGAACTCTCTCCGGTTGTTCCTGCGATTACAATACAATCCGTTCCATTCTCAATCTGAAATTCGATCAGTTCTTCTAACTTTTCATAGTTCACTTCCTGATTTTCTTTCATCGGGGTTACGATTGCCACTCCTGCACCTTTAAATATTGCCATATCTATTTCCTCCATTTTCTGATTTCAGGTAGATAAAGCTACGGAAAAGTTTTCCTATAGCCAGAAAAAGCCGACTCAGAAAAGCCGGCTTAAATTTTCGTTCACAGAATCCAAATCACTGTGTCTTTTCGGATAGCGCCTCCATCTGATATACCGATGAGAGTCATAGAATTCTTCATCCTATGCCCAAAGATACGACTGCAGATCACCATATCCTTTCGGCGTTCTCCCCTTTCACACCTCTTCTTCTGCCTCTGCCGCATCCGATATGCTACTTATGAATCACGCAACCTCTACCTTTTTATTCTATTATATTCTACTACTCATATCTGTGCTAACTATATCACTACGGACGAACCTTGTCAATTATTTTTCCGCTATAATATTGTAGACTTCATCCGCAATTTCCCGCAATTCCTCTGGCAGTCTCCGTCCGGTTAAGATCACATCGGTTTCCTCCGTTTTTGCCCGGATGATCGCACACAACTCTTCTACCGATATCACGCCTGCATCCACGACTCCTAAGATCTCATCAAGTACGAGCAGATCACACTCACTGGTTGCAAGCACTTTTCTGGCAAAATTTAATCCATTTTTCATATTTGCAGATTCTTCTTTTTTCTCATCTTCACTTAGATCTGCAAAACATTCCGCTAGTTTCTCAAAACGGAAAAACTTGATCTCCGGCTCTAAACGCTGCAACAGTTCTCCCGGTTCTTCTTTTTTTGCCTTCAAGAACTGGACAATAATGACATTTTTTCCTGCATCTGCCTTACGCAGTGCATTTCCAAGTGCGGCAGTCGATTTTCCTCTGCCCTCACCATAGTAAATCTGTATCACTCCACGTTCCATTTTTTCCTCCTCTGCCATACGATATGGCTTTCAATCTTCTCCCCCTGGATTTGATTAAAATACCATATTCGGACAAAAAAAGCAAATTTTATTCTAAAAACTCTATTTTATTGACAGATACTTCATAGGCAACACGCTTCTCTGTCTGCTCTTCACCGATTTTTTTAATATATTCCCTGCTCTGGATTCTTCCATATACTTCGACATGGCTTCCCACCTCAAATGAGGAGGCATATCTCGCATTTCTTCCCCAGCAGATACATGGGATATAGTCTGATTTCCCATAGGAACGGTTGACTGCAACCAAAAGATCCGCAATTTCTCTGCCAAGTGGTGTTTTTCTGTAGATCGGCTCTTTACATATGTAACCGTCGAGGTAAATCTGATTGCTCTTGATATCATCCTCGATCTCATCCACGAACTCTAATTCGCGTACAAATACGGAAAGTATCAGGCGGTTCTTCTTTTCCTCATGTCTATTATAGGAGCGGAACTGACCGCTTACTGAGATGGTCTCTCCGATATAACTCTGTGTCACATCCACCAGTCTTTCCGACACCATCAATGGTATGTAATCTACGGAATCACTCAGGCGGCTGACGGATATATCTACTAAATAGAATCCCTCACCATATACCTCGTGGCTGAATTCAAATTCTGAGACAATCTCTCCTATCATCGTTACCTGGTTATTTTCAAATAATTTATCTGCCATGTTTCTTCTCCCTTCATTCTCTTGAACATCTTTTGCCCCTCTATCTTAGTTGTCCCACCACAAAAAACTCCACATGTTTTGTCGATAACTTTCCTGATTCTTACTCCTGTATTTTTTCAAAAAGTATTGCCATATCTTTTTTTTGTGATAAAATAAATTAGTTAGACTTATATGTGAACAAGAGAAAGAAGGATTAAAATATGAAAACAAAAAGAGAGGACATCCGTAACATTGCGATCATTGCCCATGTTGACCACGGCAAAACAACGTTAGTAGACGAGCTTTTAAAGCAAAGTGGTGTATTCCGTGCCAACCAGGAAGTGCAGGAACGTGTGATGGATTCCAATGATATAGAAAGAGAACGCGGTATCACTATCCTTTCTAAAAATACAGCCGTATTCTATAAAGATGTAAAGATCAATATCATCGACACTCCGGGACATGCGGATTTTGGCGGTGAAGTAGAACGTGTCTTAAAAATGGTAAATGGCGTTGTTCTCGTTGTAGATGCTTTTGAGGGAGCTATGCCACAGACCAAATTCGTTCTGATGAAAGCACTTGCCTTAGATCTCCCGGTAATCGTATGTATCAATAAGATTGACCGTCCGGAGGCAAGACCGGATGAAGTCATCGACGAAGTGCTAGAACTCTTTATGGATTTAGATGCTTCCGATGAACAGCTTGACTGCCCATTCATCTATGCTTCTGCAAGAGATGGATATGCATTAAAAGATCTGAACGATGAAAAGAAGGATATGACACCTCTTTTTGAGACCATCTTAGATTACATTCCTGCACCGGAAGGTGACCCGGATGCGAATACACAGGTTTTGATCAGTACGATCGATTACAATGAATATGTTGGACGTATCGGTGTTGGTAAAGTAGATAACGGATGCTTAAAGATCAATCAGGATGCCGTTGTTGTCAATCACCATGAACCGGACAAACTGCAAAAAGTCCGCATCAGCAAACTCTATGAATTTGACGGTCTGAACAAGGTTGATGTCAAAGAAGCCGGTATCGGTTCGATCGTCGCCATTTCAGGTATCGCTGATATCCACATTGGAGATACGATCTGCGCCCCGGAAAATCCTGTAGCGATTCCTTTCCAGAAAATTTCCGAGCCGACCATCTCCATGAACTTTATCGTAAATGACAGTCCGCTTGCCGGACAGGAAGGTAAATTCGTAACCTCCCGCCATATCCGTGACCGTCTTTTCCGTGAGCTGAATACGGACGTTTCTTTGCGTGTCGAGGAAACAGAGAACGCCGACAGCTACAAAGTATCAGGACGTGGTGAATTACATTTATCTGTCTTAATTGAAAATATGCGGCGTGAGGGTTATGAGTTCGCAGTCAGCAAGGCTGAGGTACTCTATCATACCGATGAAAAAGGCAAGAAGTTAGAGCCGATGGAGCTTGCCTATGTCGATGTACCGGATGAATTTACCGGAGCAGTCATTGACAAGTTAAGTCAGAGAAAAGGTGATCTTTTAAACATGGGACCTATCAGCGGTGGATATACCCGTTTAGAGTTCAATATCCCATCCAGAGGTCTGATCGGTTATCGTGGCGAATTCTTAACCGATACCAAAGGAAATGGTATCATTAATACGATCTTTAACGACTATGCTCCATACAAGGGCGACATCCAGTACCGCAAACAGGGATCTCTGATTGCCTTTGAATCCGGTGAATCCGTAACTTACGGTCTCTTCTCCGCACAGGAGCGTGGTACTCTCTTCATCGGGCCTGGAGAAAAGGTATACTCCGGTATGGTAATCGGTCAGTGTGCAAAAGCGGAGGACATTGAGTTAAATGTCTGCAAGAAAAAACATCTGACTAATACCCGTTCCTCTTCTGCTGATGAGGCATTGACACTGACACCGCCAAAGATTTTAAGTTTAGAGCAGGCACTTGATTTCATTGACACCGATGAACTCTTAGAGGTAACACCGGAAAGTCTCAGAATCCGAAAGAGGATCTTAGACCCTACAATGAGAAAACGTGCAAATATGAGAAATAAATAAAAGATCATCCAGAGTGCTGTACCTAGAATGGTGCAACACTCTTTTTTGTTCTATAGGATTAGGGTGTTAAAAGACAGCTCACAACTTAGTGGCTGGCAACTTGCACAAAACCGGGACTGCTTTTGTGACTT
>ENA-OZGC01000275-OZGC01000275.1-human-gut-metagenome-genome-assembly--contig:-NODE-275-length-40575-cov-6.805849_pt1 | contig 40575 bp, 33 predicted proteins | sample MGYA00245109_ERZ653643 | MGnify/ENA primary metagenome ERZ653643 (study PRJEB26926, sample SAMN06165107) | human gut metagenome | biome: ENVO:00009003; feature: ENVO:2100002; material: ENVO:00002003... | reverse complement strand
ACGAGATGCAGCGTAGTCTCGTGGGCTCGGAGATGTGTATAAGAGACAGTGTAAATATACATAAAACATGAAAATAAATTAATTGCCGCGAAAAGGTTGAAAAAATCTTTGCTTATGGTAAAATTATTATAAGCTTAGCCGGGTGCGTTGCGCACATTGAGCGGCTGACAAGTTGGTCAAGTGGCTCGGGCTTATGCCGGAGCCTTCTGTTTTTCCGTGCCGGCGGGAGGGGGCTTACGCAGCGGGCGCGGCGTATTCGGTTAAGCGGGGAAAAAACACAGAAGAACTTAATAAGGAGGAGGGAATTGCATGAACAAAACCAAACGAGTGCTGTCGGTGGTTCTGGCGGTACTCATGCTGTCTTCACTGATAGCGGCGCTGGCGATAGCGGATGGTCAACATACCGTTGTCATCAACTACGTTTTCACGAATGGTAAGCAGGCCGCGCCTTCGTGGACTGCTACTCTGGCAGAAGGCAGCAGTCTCGAACAGACAGTAACGAGCCCGACGGTTGTAGGCTACGCGCCTGACCAGCCAAGCGTTGATGTTTTCGTTAACAACATAACCGAGAACAAAACCTATACTGTAACCTACCATCCGGCGAACGTAGGCTTTACTGTTAACCACTATTTGCAGAACGTTGCGGACAACAACTATACGTTGGACAAAACGGAAGAAGTTGGCGGCTTCACCGAGAGTGAAGTAGGCGATGGCCTTGCCAAAACATATCCCGGCTTTGCAGCACTGCTGTATAATACCAAAGCTAAGGTGGCGGCGGATGGCAGCACCGTGGTCGAGATATATTACGACCGCAATTACTACATGATGAGCTTTAACCTTGACGGCGGCTACGGCGTAGAGCCCATCTATGCCCGCTATGGCGCGTCCGTAAAGGTTGAAAATCCCACTAAACCCGGCTATACGTTTAGCGGTTGGGAACCTCAAGTGCCCGAAACGATGCCTGTTAACGGCGGAACTCATACGGCAAAGTGGGCAAAGAATAATGCCAATTACACAGTGCAGTATTGGCAGGAAAACGCCAATGATGACGGATATAGCTATAAGGAATCCACAACTAAATCGGCTCCCAGCGGAAACGCCGTCAGCGGCACTGACGATAAAACGTATGCGGGCTTCACCTATAATGCCGATAAGACCGACAAGGACGTTATCGTTAAGGGCGACGGCAGTACCGTCGTCAACGTGTACTATAAGCGCAATGTGTATGAAGTGAAGTTTTATAAGTGGCAGTCGCGTAAATGGGTGGAAGATGCTTCATTGCGCATCACGGCTAAATACGGCGCGTTTATTGGCGACAAATGGCCTGGCGGCGGCTGGTATGTAGATAAAAGTGGTGAAACGGCTCAGAGCTATCTCAGCATTATGCCGCTTGGCGGTATGAATTTCTATGGCCAGCAGACTGGTAACCATACCGCCACAGCAACATATTATGTTGAAGTTCTGCCGGGTGAAAGCGGTACGCTTGTTGGAGGCAAATACTATAAGGAACACCATAAGGATACTGCTAAATACAATAAGGGAATTTTTGGCGGCGGTCTAACAGTTACCGACGAAGATCGCTACGATATAGCCGGCTATACGTGCAATAAAACAATTAGCACTAAAAACGGCGAGAATTATAACGGTGCAAAATTCTATTATGACCGTAATAAGTATAAGCTTGAGTTCAATGACAACTTTGACCATAGCGTATCGGATGATATGTTCTTCGAGCAGCAGCTGAAAGAGTCTCCAAAGCACAAAGCGGGTTATAAACCCGCATATCCCAGCGGACTGGAAGCGGGCGCGTATGACTTTGGTGGTTGGTATATTGATAAGAGCTGTACCGAGCAGGTAAACTGGGAAGCCAAAATGCCCGCTACAAATCTTATCGTCTACGCCAAATGGGCGCCCAAGAACCATACGGTCAAGGCCTATTTGACCAAGGAGGCAGTTGGCGGCGATGCGTTACACACTTACCAGGTTCCCCATGGCACGGCAGTACCGAGCGCGCCCGCAGATCCCCCAAACGGCGCATATGTGTTCGTGGGCTGGTTCTATGAAGAAAACGGCGTTGAAAAGGCGTTCGACTTCTCCATGCCCGTTGTAAAGGATTTGAACCTTTACGCCAAGTGGAGCAGCAATACGCTGGTCGCTTATACTATCAAGTATACGCTTGAAAACGGCACCGTGATAGCAGACGAGACCACCGGCAGCGCGCTTGCGGGCACCACCCTGACATTCGAAGCCAAAACCGGAGACGAACTGAACAAAGATTATCAGAGCGGCTACTTCCCCCATACCGGCAGCCACTCCCTGACCATGGATATCAATGGCAATAACGAATTTACGTTCGTGTATGTGGCAAAGGAGAAGGTTGGCTACACCGTAAGGTATCTTGAAAAGGGTACGGAGAAGGTGCTGCATGAGGAAAAGACTGCTGAAACCAGCAACGCTATAATTACGGAGAAGTTCGTGCAGATAAGCGGCTACGCGCCCGATGCTTACCAGAAGCGCCTTGTGCTCAGCGCAACCGAAGCCGAAAACGTGATTACGTTCTGGTACACCAAGGATGAGCTTCACGCGCCCGTGCAGATAGTGCATTGGACACAGAACATAGCGGGCGAGGGCTATACAGAGTATCAGAGCAGCACGAACCTGAACGGTGAGATAGGCCAAACCTATACGGGAACTCCGCTGACCATACCCGGATTTACCTATAATGAGGAAAAGAGCAATGCCAGCGGCGAGCTTACGGCAGAAGGCCTTGAGCTGAACCTGTACTATGATAGGGTAAAATATTCGTACACGGTTCGTTATGTCGATGCGGCCGACAACAACAAGGATATCGACCCCGCGGCAAACGTAACAGGTGAAGGACTGTTTGGCGCACAGGTGATAGGTTCCCAGAAGGAATTCAATGGCTATATGCCTGCGGATAACGAGCCCGCGCAGAAGTCCATCATAATCGGCACGGGCACGAATGAGATAATATTCTACTATTATCCCTGCTACTACATCGGCCATGTGCGGAGCGGCAGCTTAAACAATACCGACACCATCCGCCTGATCGACAGCAAGGCGAACCTCACCGCAGCCGTCACCCCCGGCTACCTCTACGGCGGCGCGTTTGACGATGAAAAATGCGAAACCGTGTATAACTTCGGTCAAGAAAACGCCATCAACTTCACACCCGTAAAGGGCGAGACGTACTACATTTGGGAGGTAAGTGAAACTTATCTGAAGCCGAGAGCATATGCCGTATGGCGTCATGACCCCGCGCACAAAGGCCAGAAAAATGTGGTTGGCCTGTATTTGACCACATCTGTTGACCGCAACATGTATCAGCAGGTTGGCTTTGCCAAGGATGCCGTAGACGTTTTGAGCACCGACGGCAAGGTATATACAAAGGTCAGGACAGTATACGAAAGCGGCGAAGTCAAGGAAGAGATGTATGTTAAATCCAACGGCGACTTGACAGTAACGCAGACGGCAACGGATGAAGGCAAATACGGCTATGTTGGCATAGCCCATATAAAAACGAAAGATACAGCTCAGTCCTTTAACTACCGCCCGTATTGGGTAACGCTGGACGGTATAAAGGTTACAAGCGCTTATGCGGCAAGGAACTGCGGATACCAAGGGCCGGGGTATGAGGAACTGATAATGTCAGAACTTGTGAAGGCAAGCTCGAATGTTTCGGTCTACGCGAGCAACAGCACCAGAACCGTAGGTGTTGAAGGCATTGCGCTGCTTTCTGCGGTTACGGAAAACGCGGCAGCGCCCGAAGTGCCGGAAACCCCGGTGATTCCTGAAATACCCGAAGCGCCGGATATGACGCTTAACAGCGGTGCTATGTATCTGCGCGCGCAGTACACCTACGAGATGATGACCAACACCGTAAAGTTCATTTCCGCCATAGACGTGAACGAGTGCACCGAATACGGCTTCGTGATAAACGGCGAGGTTGTCAAGTGCGAAGAAGCGGCCGAGACCGTTGATGGTTACGACGCGAACTATCTCTTCGGCGGCAGCGTGAACGGCGCAATGCTGATGAGCTGCAATATGCTGCTGGACGGCCTTGTGGATGGCATGCCTCTGAACGTAACGCCGTACTATGTTGCGCTTGACGGCACTACGGTTTACGGAGAAACCCGCCCGCTGGTATACCGCCAATGGGTCGGCCTTGAAGGCTAAGGAAGGGGGAACAGCATAATGAAGAAGTTTAGCTTTGTAATGCCGGAAGTCGGCAACCCTATGCCTCAATCAACCGATGTACCGGGATTCACGTCCGGCGGAACAGGTTTTTACAGCACCGGCCCGGGCATAAGCGAGATAATGCTGCCCGACGGCACGATAGTGAACGTTGACCCCCAGGGCAACATACTTAAGGACATAGTGGACTAACCCAATGAGAATCAGCGGAGGGGTCTGACGGATCTCTCCGCTGTGTTTTAGTATTATGGAAATTAGTGTAAGACTTGGCGGCGTGCCGCTGCTGCTTAGCTGCGCGCATAATGAATATATGCTCACGTATATGCCGTTCGCGTGCTGCGATATGCCTTTGGCAAGCGTAGGCGTGAGCGCGGCGGAGGTGGAACGGCTGCTGCCGCTGTATGAGGAGGGCAGCACCGCGCCGTATGTGGAGCACATGGAGTTGTGTACCCGCGCGTGCGATGTGCTGCTGCCGTTTGAGCGGGCAATATTCCATGGCGTGGCGTTCATATGGCGCGGGCAGGCATGGCTGCTCACCGCGCTCAGCGGCACGGGCAAAACCACGCATTATATCCAATGGAAACGCCAATATGGCAGCGAGATAAGCATCATAAATGGCGATAAACCCGTGCTGGATTTTTCGGATGAAGGCATAAGCGTGCATCCTTCGCCCTGGCGCGGCAAGGAGAACATGGGCAGTATGCGCTCCGCCCCGCTCGGCGGCATAATAATGCTTAAACAGGGGCAGGAAAACGCCATGCGCCGCGTTGAGCCGAAGGAAGCCGTTGCGGAGCTATTCATGCAGTTCCTGTTCACGCGGTCTACTCCGCTTGATGTGCGGCGGGTTTGCGCGCTGGAAGAGCGGCTGCTGCAAAGCGTGCCCGTGTGGCAGCTTGTCAACCGCGGGGATGAAGCATCCGCCCGGCTGTGCCACGATACGCTTGCAAAGGAGATGTACAACTCATGAAGTATACCATTCTGCCCGGAATAGTGCGCACGGAGGTGTGCGGCGAAACAATGCTGGTGGCCTGCGGCAGCGCCCGCGGCAAAGCACCGTATGCCCGCACGCTGAACGAAACGGCTGCGTTTTTGTGGAAACAGCTTGAGCTTGAGCGCGACGAAGCGGCAATAATCGCCGCGCTGACGGAAGAATACGGCATAGATGAGCAAACGGCTCGGGCAGCGTATTCCTCCTTCGCCCAAAAGCTTAAAGAAAGCGGATACCTGCTGGAAGAATAAGGCGACAATATAAAAACAGACTCACCGTGCTTGGTGGGTCTGTTTTGGTTTAATTTGAATTTAATATAATTGTCCGTCCATGATTTCCTTGACTATTTCTATGGCGCGCTTGGCATAGGGCGTGAGAACCTTGCCCTTCATGTTAACGGCGCAGAAGTCTATGCGTTTCATCTCATTGCCGACGGAGAACAGGTGCAGCGGCTGCGAAAGGGAAACAAAGCTGCGGTAACTGTCTGCGCAGAAGCCAACGCCCTGCCCACGGGAGACCAACTCCATTATGGTTTCCACTTTATCGAGCGTAATTATGTGCTTTGGCGAAACGTGCGCAGATTCGAGTATTTGATCCGTAAACGCGCGCAGGCTGCCGCCGCTGCGGCTGAGGAAAAAGCGCTCGTTTTCAAACAGCTTCAGGCTTATCCACGGGTAGCCTTCGTCCGCAGTGGTGGCCAGGGGATAGGCCGAGGCTATCGGGTGGTCAACGCCCGTCATGAACAGCACGGAGTCTCGATATATTGGGTGATACTCATATTCGGACTTCTTCGTTGGGCAGTTGCAGAAGAAAATATCTATCGTGTTGTCCGAAAGCATGGATTCAAGCCGCGATACGGTATCCTCCACAAAGCTGAACTCAACATGCGGATATTCTTCCGAAAATGCGGATACCAGCGGCGGTATCAGGCGGGAAGAACGGAAATACTGAAAGCCCATTCTCAGCCGCCCGCTGATGTTTTCAACAATGCTGGAAATTTCGGCATCGAATTCCTCTTTAAGGCGTATCATCTTCTGCGCCTTGGCAACGTATAACTCACCCGCGTATGTAAGGCGGAATTGCTTGCCAATTCTGTCGAACAGTTTGATGTTTAGCGATCGTTCAAGGTTGCTGAGGAACAGGCTCAGATTAGGCTGCGATGTATTCAGTATTTTGGCCGCCGCGGTAAGGCTGCCGGTTTTTGCGATTGCGCACACATATAGCTGCTCGCGTAGGTTCATGGTAGACCTCCTTTCAGCCGCGTTTGTAAAATAAATCAAATCAAATAGCAAGATAAAATTTCATGATACTGATTTTATGCAGATTATATCAGCAGATTCGACAAAAAGTCAAGCGTTTTAACATAAATTAATAGGAGAATTTTGCATAAAAATAAATTTGGCAGCCTGAATATTTTTAACCGGCTGCAACGATGATAATAAATACAAAACATAGTTATAAAATATATGTACTTTACAAATGATGCGAATGCGGTTATATTATCAATAACCCCCAAAGGGTAATCTGATAAGGAGAAATGACATGAAAAAGTACCTGGCAATGCTCCTCGCTTGTGCGATGATATTCGCATTTGCAGCAGGATGCGCACAGCAGAATCCCGCTAATTCTGACGAACCCACTGCTACCAACGCTCCCACCGACGTGGAAGCCACTCCCGTGCAAAATACGGAACTTGTGACTGACGGCAACGAGACCGTGTCCGACAAGGATACCATCAACATAGCCGTTGACCGTGAGCCTGCTACGCTCAATCCCGGCGGCGTATCCAGCAACGTTAACGAAATAATCATGCGCAACGTGCTCGACACTCTGCTCAAGTTTGACGAGAACGCCATCCCCCAGGCTAACCTTGCCACTGAGTGGGAAGCCATTGACGACCTCACTTGGCAGTTTAAGCTGCGCGACGATGTGAATTTCACCAATGGCGAGCATTTCACCGCCAAGGACGTTGTGTATTCCATCAATCGCCTTGCAAACACCACCACCGGCGCCAGCGCCCTGACCTACATTGACCTGAGCGGCGTGGAAGCGGTTGACGATTACACCGTGAACATAAAGACCACCAAGCCCTATGCCTTCCTTGAGGCTCAGCTTTGCCAGGCCGTTATGTGCATAGTGAACGAAAAGGCCATCACCGAAATGGGTGAGGATGCTCACGGCCGCGCGCCCGTAGGTACCGGCCCGTACATGGTTGCCGATTGGACCGCCGGCGAAAGCATCACCCTTGAGCGCAACGAAAACTACTGGGGCGAACCCGCCAAGCTTAAGACCGTTGTGCTGAAGATAATGACCGAAGGCACCTCCCGTACCATCAATCTTGAGACCGGCGATATAGATTTGAACTGCCGTCTCCAGACCACCGATATAGACCGCGTTGAGGAAAGCAGCGACATGTATGTGCTCGCCGGCGCCCAGAACACGCTGCGTTATATCTGCTTCAACACCTCCGTTGAACCCCTTAACAATGTAAACGTCCGTAAGGCCCTGTACCATGCGACCGATACCGAGCTTATTCGCGAAACCATATACGGCGTAAAGAGCAGCGAAAAGGCCAACGGCCCCATTCCTCCCTCCTTCCAGGGTAAGAATCACGACCTGCCCGAATATGAGTACGATCCCGCCAAGGCCAAGGAAATGCTGGCCGCCGAAGGCTATGAAAACGGCTTTGAGGTTTCCTTCATCTACCTTGCCAATACCACCAACAACATGTTTGCCGAAATGCTCCAGTCCATGTGGGCGGAGGTTGGCGTAACGCTCGTGCTTCAGCCCACCGAGAGCGGCACCCTTTCCACCATGCTCAACGCCGGTGACTACGAAGTTGGTACCGCCGCGACCGATATGAAGCTGTGCGACGCGGGCGAGGGCCTGTATGCATTCTTCCACAGCAGCTCCCGCGGCAGCAGTCAGGACCGTACCTGGCTCAACGATGCCGACGTGGACGCCATACTGGACAAGATAGTTACCACTCTTGACGCCGAAGAGCGCAACAAGCTGGTATCCGAGGCCGAGGCCATGATACACGACCTGTGTCCCATGATCTACATCTGCCACCCCTGGCGCGTATACGGCGTGCGTTCCGATGTGCGCGGCCTGAAGGTGCTGCCCTATGACATGGAGTACTACTCCAAGCTTTACTTCGTCAACGAAGACTGATTATAAGGTTCTTCCCCTTTAACGCCCGGCAGCAGCGTTTGCCCCACGCAGACGGTGCTGCCGGTGAATATTACATTAGGAGGCAATACCATGCTTAAATATATTGCAAGGCGTTTGCTCATGCTTATTCCCGTGCTTCTTGGCGTTATACTGCTGGTTTTTTCGCTTATGTATATCACGCCGGGCGATCCGGTGGACTCATTGCTTGGCGATAATGCAACGCCGGAGGCACGCGAGGCTCTGCGTGAGGAGCTGGGCCTTAACGGCGGCTATTTTGAACGCTTTTTTAATTATGTTGTGCGCCTTCTGCGCGGCGATATGGGCATATGCTATTCCACCCGCCAGAACGTTGCCACGCGCATAGCGCAAACCTTCCCCAATACCGTTAAACTTGCAAGCTTTGCTGTTGCTTTCGCGGTGGTGTTCGGGCTAACGTTCGGCATCGTGTCCGCAATAAGGCAGTATTCAATTATAGATAATATTGTTATGAGCATCTCCATGATTGGCATATCAATGCCGTCGTTCTGGTGCGGACTGCTGCTGATGCTGCTTTTCTGTGTAAAGCTGAAATGGCTGCCGGCATCGGGCTTTGATTCCTTCTCCTGCGTTATTCTGCCGGGCATAGCGCTGGGCGTTAACAGCGCCGCAAGCATAGCAAGAATGACGCGCTCCAGCATGCTGGAGGTAATAAGGCAGGATTATATTTCCACCGCCCGCGCGAAGGGCCTTAGCGAATTTAAGGTGGTAACGGTGCATGCGCTCAAGAATGCGCTTATCCCCGTAATAACCACGATCGGTATGCAGTTCGGCCTGCTCCTTGGCGGCGCGGTGCTTATCGAATCCATATTCGCAATACCCGGCGTAGGCAAAATGATGGTGGATGCGATAAAGTCCAGAAACTATCCTGTTGTTCAGGGCGGCGTGCTTGTGATAGCGCTTTCATTCTGCCTTGTCAACTTGGTGGTGGATATACTGTATGCATATGTCGATCCGCGCGTGCGGTCGCAATATAAATAAGGGGGTGCAAGGATGAGCGCGATTTCAACCAAACCAAACGTACCCAAGAAGCGCAGCAAACTGCAGGAAACATGGCGCCGCTTCAGGAAAAACGGCCGCGCGGTAGTTGGCCTTTGCATTGTTATAATACTGGTGCTGTGCGCTGTGCTTGCGCCGATAATTTCGCCGTATGAACCCAATGCGCAGGATCCGCGCAACCGTTTGCAGGGCCCAAGCGCGGGCCACTGGTTCGGCACGGATGAATTGGGCAGGGATATACTCAGCCGCATAATTTACGGCGCACGCATATCCATGTCCGTAGGCCTTATTGCAATATGCATATCGCTAATCGGCGGCGTTACGCTGGGCGCGATAGCGGGCTATTACGGCGGAACGATAGACAATATAATAATGCGCTGCATGGACGTTTTGTTGTCCATCCCGACAATACTTTTGAACATATCAATCGTTGCGGCGCTGGGCTCGGGCTTGCAGAACGTTATGATAGCAATCGGCGTATCGAGCATACCGGGCTACTGCCGCATAGTCAGGGCGAGCATACTTTCCCTTAGGGATCAGGACTTTGTTGAAGCCTCCCGCGCGGCGGGCGCGAACGACTTTTTCCTGATAACGCAGCATATTCTGCCTAACTGCCTTGCCCCGCTTATCGTGCAGGCAACGCTTAGAATAGGCGCGGCGATACTTTCCTGCGCCAGCATGAGCTTCCTTGGCCTTGGCATAGTGCCGCCCACGGCGGAATGGGGCAGCATGCTTTCCACCGGCCGCGACTTCCTGCGCGACGCGCCGCATGTGTGCATATTCCCGGGCCTTGCCATCATGGCGGCGGTGTTCAGCATGAACCTTGTTGGCGACGGACTGCGCGATGCGCTTGACCCGAAGCTGAAGGACTAAGGAGGAAACACAATGGCGAACGAAAAGCTTTTGGAAATAAAGAACCTTACTGTTCACTATCAGTCCTATGACGCCACGGTGCACGCCGTGGAAAACCTTAATCTCTCGCTTGGCAACGGCGAAACGCTGGGCCTTGTGGGCGAAACGGGCGCGGGCAAAACAACGACCGTAAAGTCCATAATGCGCATACTTCCAACTCCCCCTGCACGGGTAGTATCGGGCGAAATATTCTTCGACGGGCAGGACCTTTTGAAGGTTAGCGAAAAGGAAATGCGCAAAATACGCGGCAAGGAAATTGCCATGATATTCCAGGACCCCATGACGAGCCTTAACCCCGTTATGACGGTTGCGGACCAGATAGCTGAGGTTATACGCCTGCATGACGGCGGCAGCCGCGCAGAGGCGCACAAGAAAGCGTGCGACATGCTGGAGCTTGTCGGCATAAGGCCGGAGCGCGGCAGCGATTATCCGCACCAGTTTTCCGGCGGCATGAAGCAGCGCGTGGTGATAGCAATGGCGCTGGCGTGCAACCCGCGCTTCCTTATAGCGGACGAGCCTACTACCGCGCTTGACGTTACCATTCAGGCGCAGGTGTTGGAGCTGATGAAAAAGCTGAAGGCGCAGTATCAAACCGCGATGGTAATGATAACGCACGATCTTGGCATAGTGGCGGAAATTTGCGACTATGTTGCCATAATGTACGCGGGCGAGGTTGTTGAGTACGGCACGCGGGAGCATATATTCAACTCCACCGCGCATCCGTATACAAAGGGCCTTTTTGCCTGCATACCGGATATATTCACCGAGCAGAACGAGCTTATTCCCATAAACGGCCTTACGCCAGATCCTACCGATCTGCCGCAGGGCTGCCGCTTCAACCCGCGCTGCCCTTATGCGACCGAGCGCTGCCGGCAGGAGCATCCGGAAAACGTGGAGATTGAACCGGGCCACTTTGTGGCGTGCCATTTGATAAACGGCGGAGGTAACGAAAATGCCTGATAAGCTGCTGGAAGTAAAACACCTTAAAAAGTATTTCAACACCAAGAACGGCCTGCTGCATGCCGTGGACGACGTTAGCTTTGATATTGAGCGGGGCGAAACGCTGGGCCTTGTGGGCGAATCCGGCTGCGGGAAGTCCACCATAGGCCGCGCCATACTGCGCCTGCACGAACCCACCGGCGGCGAGGTGCTGCTGAACGGCGTGGACGTGACAAAGCTTAATAAGCAGGAGCTGCGCGCGCTTAGGCAGAAGATGCAGATAGTGTTCCAGGACCCGTATTCCTCGCTGGACGGCAGGAAGAGCGTTTTTGAAAGCATTGGCGAGCCGCTGGTGATACAGAAGGTCTGCAAGAGCAAAAAGGAATATGAAGAACGGGTATATGAACTGATGGAGACGGTTGGCCTTGCCGAAAGGCTGGTCAATGCCTATCCGCACGAGCTTGACGGCGGCCGCCGCCAGCGCGTGGGCATAGCAAGGGCGCTTGCGCTCAATCCGGAGTTCCTTGTGCTGGATGAGCCGGTATCGGCGCTGGACGTATCCATTCAGGCACAGGTGCTCAATCTTATGCAGCAGCTGCAAAAGGACAGGGGACTGACGTATCTGTTCATATCCCATAACCTGAGCGTTGTTAAACATATTTCCGACCGCATAGCGGTAATGTACCTTGGACGCATGGTTGAGCTTGCGGACTGCAAACAGCTGTTCAAAAATCCTGTTCATCCGTATACCAAGGCGCTGCTTTCCGCCGTGCCTATCCCCAGGCTTGACGTTAAGACGGAGCGCATATTGCTGGAAGGCGACGTGCCAAGCCCCGTAAACCCCGCGCCGGGCTGCCGCTTTGCGGGCCGCTGCGCGCAGTGCATGGAAAGATGCACCGCTGAACAGCCGGAGCTGAGGGAAATAGAACCCGGCCACTTTGTGGCGTGCCATCTGTGCGACAGATGATTTTGTGGAGGTATACATATAGTGAACACGTTTAAGAAGGTAGTTCTTTCCGGCACGCCGCATGAGCGCGGCGTAACATACGGGCGGGAATGCTGCGAGCTTATAGACCGCACGATAGGCGACTACGAGCGCTATTTTAACAACAAGCCCAACCTTTCATGGGATTACGCAATACAAATGGCGGCCAAGTTCATACCCGCCATAGAGGCGTTTGCGCCGGAACTGATGGAGGAGATGCACGGCATAGCGGAAGGCTGCGGCCGTTCATTTGACGAAATACTTGCCATCAACTGCCGCAGCGAGCTGCTGCGCTTTGAAGGATCACACGACGACAGGCACCATAAGGATGCGGAAGAATGTTCCTGTATAGGCGCATTGCCCGAGCGCACCACAAATGGCCATGTGCTAACCGCGCAGAACTGGGACATGTATTACTGGGCGGAAGAACACGGCGTTGTGCTGGAGATATTGCAGGACAACGGGCCGGACTGCTTCTGCCTTACGGAAGCGGGCCAGCTTGCGCGTTACGGCATGAACCAGGCGGGCGTTGGACTGGCAATAAACAGCCTGCCGCGCGAAATTGAGACCGACCCCATAGGTGTGCCGAGCGCGATAGTGCGCCGCAAGTTTATAAGCACCGGCAACTGGGCGGAATGCCTGGACATATTGTTCTCCATCCGCCACATGGCGCCAATGAACTTCCTTGTGTCCAACGGCAATCTGCACGGGGACATGATGTGCATAGAGGCCGGCGCCAACGGCGCGCAGATACTCTATCCCGAAAACGGCCTGACGTATCACACTAACCATTTCCTTTCCCAGGGGCATTTGCTTTACGGGCGCAAGGGCAGCAGCGTGAACCGCTACAATACCATAAAGCGCCTGCTCAGCGGCAAGGAAAAGATAGGCATAGCGGACATGATATCCGTGCTCAACTGCACTTTTGGCGCACCCGAATCCGTGCTTAACCAGCGCAACAGCCGCGATAAGGAAATAGAGCAATGCGCAACGCTTGCCTGCTTCATAATCGATGCTACCGAGCGCCGCTTCTGGGTGCGCAAGGGCAACATACGCGAAAACCCGTTTGTGGAGTACAAGTGGTCCCGGCCGGATAAAATCTACGCCGAGTGGAGATAATTGCAAGATATACGGAAAGAGCGGCCCAATGAGCCGCCCTTTCCGTATAATGAAAATGAATCGTTTGGTTTACTTCTTTGTAATGGACATCAGTTTGCCGCGCCTTCGTCATCAGCATTCACAGCGGGATGCGCGGGAGCGGGCGCAACATTGCGCGGGCGGCCGCGCTTGCGCTTGGGACGTTCATCTATAAGCTTAGGCGCCTCCTCGTTTGCATCAGCCTGGGTGGAGGATTCATTCCCGTCATGCATTTTTGAATACGCTGTATATTCGCTGCGCAGGTTCTCAATCTGCGTCTGAAATGCCTGCACATCGTCCTTCATCTGACCTGCCATGAGCGATACGAGCGCGTTTGCCATTACCATGGGCGCGGAATAGGAATTGTAATATATCGGCGTATCGGCCTGGCATATAAGCGTTACGGTGGCGTGCCGCGCAACGGCCGATGCGGGGTTTTCCGCCATGCACACTATCGGGATATTGTGCTTAACAAGCTGCTCCGCAAGGAAGGGCATGCGGCTGTTGTCAAGGCGGGGGAAGGACAGCATGAAGAAAGCATCGTTCGTGCGGATGCCGGAAAGCATGTTGGTAAGGAAAATGGTGCTGTCCACATCGAATATCTGCACGTCTATATTCAGCGAACTGAGCCGGTTCTGCAAAAACGGCAGCAGCGTTTTGCTCACGCCCTGCGCAACCAAATGCACCCGCCCGCAGTTCCTTAATATATCGCATGCGCGGTACATGTCGCGCGAGCTGAGATTTTCAAACGTATTCGTGATATTGTCGAGATCCGCCTGCACCACGCGGTGAACAATATCGCTGGTGCTGTTCAGCCCGCTCAGGGCCGATGCAAGGCGCTTGCCGGGATACACGCTCTGCCGCGTATATGCCCTAAGCTCCTTTTTCAAATCAAGGAAACCATTTATACCCAGCTTGTCAAGGCAGCGCAGCACGGTAACGGGCGAGGCGTTCACGCTGTCGCTGAAATCCTTGAGTGATTGAAAACACGCGCGGTCCGGATTATCGGTAATGTAATCCACTATGCGCTTGTGAACCCGCGAAAGGTTGTTGTAGTTGGCATTGATCCGGTCGATTAAATCCATGTGCGCTTCTCCCTTTTTATTTTTTACGTTTACACTATCTGTAAATCAAGTAGTTCAGCTTTGTATCAATATAAGCTGTAACGCGGTATAAATCCTTAATAATACAAAGCTGCGGAAGATATTTTTTATATTATAGCAATTTAAAAGCGTGAATGTCAATTAAATGATAAAAAACTTGTGTATTATTGCCGGAAAATGGTAAACTACATATAACAATTCACCCAAGGAGGAAACCCAATGCTGCTCATTAAAAACGCACACATACGCCCCATGGCGGGCGAGGACATCGCCAACGGCGAAATACTTATAGACGGCGGCAAGATAGCCGGCATAGGCGTTAAGGTGGACGCGCCCGAGGATGCCGAGATTATAGACGCCGAAGGCCGCCTTGTTACCCCGGGCATAGTGGAAGCGCATTGCCACACGGGCGATTCCGCGCGCGCAATAGGCATATCGCCCGACCATAATGAAAAGAACGACCCGCTCACGCCGCAGCTTAGAATAATGGATTCGTTCAATCCGTACGATCCGCAGCTCAGGCGCGCCATAAAGGCGGGCGTGACCAGCGGCGTTACCACGCCCGGCAGCGCGAACATAATAGGCGGCACGGCAATGGCCGTAAAGTTCGTTGGCAGGCGGGTTGACGACATGATAATAAAGAACCCTGCGGCAATGAAAATTGCCTTTGGCGAGAATGCCAAGCGCGTATACGGTACGGAGTTCAAAAAGGCGCCCATGACCCGCATGGCAATAGCGTCCATGCTGCGCGAAATACTCTATAAGGCGCGCAATTATATGGAGGCTAAGGAAACGGGCAAGGAGCCGGCGTTCGATATGAAGTACGAGGCGCTTATACCCGTGCTCAGGCGCGAAATACCCATGAAGGCGCATGCACACCGCGCGGACGATATATTCACCGCCATACGCATAGCAAAGGAGTTCAATCTGCGCATGACGATAGATCATTGCACGGACGGCGCGCTCATTGCGGACATACTTGCCGAAGAAGGCTACCCCGCGTTTGTAGGCCCCACCTCCGGCGGCACGCCAACTAAGCACGAGGTTATGAACCGCTCCTTCGAGACCCCTGCAATACTGCATAAGGCGGGCGTACCCTTTGCCATAATAACGGACGATCCTGTTATTACGATAGAGGCGCTGCCCCTTTGCGCGGGCCTTGCCGTGCGCCACGGATTGCCGGAGGAGGAAGCATGGAAGGCTATAACAATCTATTCCGCCACATATACCGGCATTGGCGACCGCGTAGGCAGCCTTGAAGTGGGCAAGGACGCGGACGTGGTAATATGGAACGGCAACCCCGTTACGGACATCATCGCAACCGTTTACAGAACCATTGTTGACGGCAATGTGGTATATTGCCAGGGCGACAAGTAAATAAAGCATAAAATAAGCATCCTCCGCGCCGAATATGGTACGGAGGATGTTTCACTTATAAATCATTTTCTGCAAAGTAAAGCATAAGTGCCGCCGCAAGCAGATCCGCGCTGCCGCCTGGGCTTATGTTGCGGCGGATAAGTTCATCGTCCATGCGCATAAGCGCGTCCGCGTCGGCTGCGTCCGCATAGGTACAGAGCCGTTTTACATATTCAAGCCCATCTTCTCCAGCGCGGCGGACTATGTTTGTGTCCTCGTTTTGCGCCATCAGCGCCGTAAGCGCGGCACAGGCTGCGGTATCCATGCCGTTTTGTGCTTCGCGCCGCAGTATGGGCAGCGCGGTATTAAGCGCCAACGCAAAGCCGCCGTGTGCTGACAGCCGCGCCCCGCTGAGGCCGTGCGCATCGGGAACGGCGGAGGCGAATATTTGGGCTGCGGTTTGGCATATGCTGCCCGCGGTTACGGGCGCGCCATAGCGTGTCAGCCGCGCCCATGCGGCGGAAATAAGCCCAAGCGAGAATATTTCGCCCTTATGCGTGTTTACGCCGCCCGTTGCGGCAAGCATGTCGCCTTCGGCTTTCAGCCCGTGCATTTTAAGCCGCGCAAACAGCGCTGCGCCGTCGGCAGGGCCGTTTAACCCTTCGCGTGCGCATTGGGTAAAATACGGCGCGGTGATGCATGCGCTGTCTATAAAAGTATAGAAGTCCATGTCCGTATGCGCGCCGTTGTTCCGCCGGTCCACAAGGCCGGGCTTTGGCGTGGCGGCAAGCTCGTAAAGCATTGCTCGCTGCGCCGTGCGGCCTATGCGCTCCGCCTGAGCATCCGCATACCATTGCCAAAGGAGCGTATGCACATGATCTGTCAATTCATCAAGCGAATGGCGGCGGCTGCGCGCGCATTCCGCCGCGGGTGCGCTGCATAAAAAGCACCGGCGCGGCTGCATGCCTATGTCCGCGCGGGAGACGTGCTCAAACTCATTTGTTATAACGTCCATGTCGAACAGCCTTGCCGCGGGGAAGCTTTCCTCAAGCGCGGTCAATGCGGCCTTGGCGCGGTATGCATCGCCGTCTATTGCGGCAATGTATTCGCAGCCGGTTTCGCAGCGGCGGGTGATGCCATCCGCTATAGCCATACCGTGGGAGAGCAGCGCGCGGTTTATCATGTCAACGCCGCTGTCGAAAAGCATATCCGCAAGCGCAAACCGCTTCACGGGGCCGGGAATATTAAGCGTGAACGAAACCACGGGCAGGTTATGCTTTTTTATAAGGCCGTGCTGCGCCGCCATGCGCGCTTCCCGCACGGCAAGCATTGCGCCAAGCTGCACTTCTGCCCCTTCAAACAGCGCCGCGTTCATTACTCAAGCCCGCTTTCGGCATACAGCGCCTCTATTTGTTCTATAAAGTCCAGCATGTACTTCTTCAGGTGCAGGTTTTTGCTGTAAACAAGGCAGGTGTTCAGCACGTTTATTTCATCGGTAAGCGGGAATACCTTCGCCCCGTGCAGCGCGTCCGCATCGGTTACGGCCATTGAATACGGCGCGATCATGGCGCAGGCACAGTCCGCCGCAACGCGCCGGGCGGTTTCAAACGAATCGGTTTCTATAAAGCACGGAAACTCAACGCCAAGGCGGATACATAGCATATCCTGCACGGCGCGGGCATTATGGCCGGATTTAAGGTAAACAAAGCGGTCGTTGACCGCGTCCGCCGCGCTTATGCTTTGCCCGTTTTTATATTTTGAATATATATTCGTGCCGCGGCCCGCTATTATGCACATTTTTTCGTTCTGTAATACGCGGTATTCAAGCTGTGCATTGTTCTGCTCCGTGCGGGCGACGGCAATGTCTATCTCCTGCCGCGCGGCCATGGCGGTGAGCATATTGGAGCCCTGCTCCGTAAGTGCGATATCCACCTTTGGATACATCGGGCAGAAACGGCTCAGTATGCGCGGCAGCATCGTCATACTCTGCTGCGCGGGTATGCCAAAGCGAAGAACCCCGCCGCATTCGTTTTTAACGCTGTGCAGCTCGCGCGAAAGCTCGTCCTCAATTTGGATTATCCGCTTCGCCGCCTCAATATAAAGCTCGCCCGAATAGGTGAGCGTAAGCTTATTGTTCCGCTTTTCAAACACCTTGCCGCCTATGCTCTGTTCCACGGCGTGCACGGTTTGGCTCAATGCGGATTGGGAAAGAAAAAGCTTGTTTGCCGCGGCGGAAAAGCTGCCTTCGCTCAATATGGTAAGTATGTATTTGGCCTGATTTATGTTCATAAACTGCACTCCTATAATGTTAAACTTATATATTTGTTAGTATAGTTTAGATTTTGGTTAAAGTCAACTGCTGGTATACTATTGTCAAAGATATGTATGCGGAGGGAAAGCATATGCAACTGATAAACAGGGCAATGGCGGGCACGCTTGAATCAAGCGATGCGCAGATAAGCATTGCGCCGGGCAAAGACGGCATAGTGCTGCACATTCAAAGCACCGTGCAGAATCAATACGGCCGGGCGATAAAGCAAAGCGTGCTGGATACGCTGAGCAAACTTGGCATAGAGAACGCGGAGGTGGACGTGAACGATCGCGGCGCGCTTGAATGCACGCTGCGTGCGCGCGTGGAATGCGCGGCATACAGGAGCGCGGGCATTGAAGCGGGCATACCATGGGAGGAAATGTGAGCATGATACAAAGAAAGAAGCCGGAAAGATTCAGATTAAGGCGCACCATGATATTCCTCAGCGCGCAGAAGCCTGGGCTTATAAAGGATCCGCTCATTTACGGGGCAGACAGTTTAATGCTCGACCTTGAGGACGCGGTTGCGGAAAACCAGAAGGACGCGGCGCGGTTTTCGCTTTATCATGCGCTGAAAACCGTTGATTACGGCGATACGGAAGTGATAGTGCGCATAAACGGGCTGGATACGCCGCATTGGCGAGAGGATGTGCGCGTATGCGTGGCGGCGGGGGCGGACGGCGTGCGCATAGCCAAATGCGAAAGCGCGGGGGACGTTATTGCCGTTGAAAAGGCCGTTGAGGCGGCGGAGGAGGAATTCCGTAAGGGAAAGGGCAGAACGCTGCTGATGGCGGCGCTGGAAAGTCCAAAGGGGATACTCAATGCGCAGGAGATAGCCGCAGCATCCGGGCGCATGTTCGGCATAGCCATATCGGGCGGGGATTTAAGGCGCACGATGCAGGTTTCTCCCGTGCGCGGGGGCGTTGAGCTGAACGCGGCGCGCGGACTTGTTGTGCTGGCGGCGCGCGCGGCGGGCGTGCAGTGCTTCGATACGGTATTTACCGACCTTAACGATGAAGAGGGCTTCCGCGCGGAGGTGCTGCTTGATAAACAGATGGGTTTCGACGGCAAATCGCTCGTAAATCCGCGGCAGATAGCCGCCGTGCATGAAATATACGCCCCGAGTGAAAAGGAGATAACGGCTGCGGAAAAGATAGTGCGCGCGGTAAGGGAAAACGCTGCAAAGGGCGTTGGCGTATTCACGGTTGACGGAAAGATGATAGACATTGCATTCCTGCCGGGGGCGGAGCGCACAATAGCGCTGGCCAAGGCATGCGGAATGTATAAGGGGGAACTGTAAGCATGATAAACAAAGTTGGCAGGGACATTCCCGATGAACTTATAGGCAGGCACGGCGTATATATGGGCGCGGGATATCGCGACGGCGAAACCTATACCAAATGCGGCGTAAGGGCGCGCATATGCGAAAAGCCGCAGGGGAGCAAGCTGGTCGGCAGCATACGCGAGGCGATAGAAAAATGCGGCATGAAGGATGGCATGACGGTATCCTTCCATCATCATTTCAGGGACGGCGACTATGTTGCGTCAATGGTGATGAAGGAAATAAAGGCGATGGGCATAAAGGACGTTACCATTGCGGCATCAAGCCTTGGCACCGCGCACGACGCCATAGCCGACATGATAGAGGAAGGCATAGTTACCGGCATACAGACCAGCGGCATACGCGGCAGACTTGGCGAGGTTGTATCGGCCGGTAAGCTGAAAACACCCGCCGTAATACGCTCCCACGGCGGCAGGGTAAGGGCAATAGAGGAAGGCGACGTGCATATAGACATTGCCTTCATAGGCGCGCCGACCGCGGACGAATTCGGCAACGCCCGCGCCGTTGGCGGCAAGAGCGACTGCGGCGTGCTGTCCTATGCAATGGCGGATGCGAAATACGCCGACCATGTTGTTATAATAACCGATACGCTCGTGCCGAGCCCCAACCTGCCCGCGAGCATACAGGGAATAGACGTGGACTATGTTGTTTGCGTGGACGCGATAGGCGACCCGGCGAAGATAGCCGCAAAGGCCGCACGCATGACGAACGACGTGCGGGAGCTGACAATGGCTGCGCGCTGCGCGGACGTTATGGCGGCAACGCCGTACTTTGCGGACGGGTTCACGTTCCAAACGGGCGCGGGCGGGCCGTCGCTTGCGGTAAACCGCTACCTTGAGCCTAAGATGAAAGCAAAGAACATAACCATGCGCTGGGCGCTGGGCGGAATATCCGCGCCCACGGTAACGCTGCTTGAAAGCGGCCTTGTTAACGCAATAATAGATACGCAGGATTTTGACCAGGTCGCCGTGAAATCGGCCGGGGAAAACGCGCGGCATTTTGAAATATCCGCATCGCAGTATGCTAACCCCGCCAATAAGGGCGCGTTTGTGAACCAGCTTGACTTTGTTATACTGGCCGCGCTTGAGGTGGACACGGACTTTAACGTGAACGTGCTTACGGGATCGGACGGTGTGCTGCGCGGAGCGCCGGGCGGGCATCCGGACGCGGCGGCGGGCGTAAAATGCTGCATAATAGTTACGCCGCTCATGCGCGGGCGCATGGCTACGATATGCGAGCACGTTGTTACCGTAACAACGCCGGGCGAGTGCGTGGACGTTGTTGTGACGGACCATGGCATTGCCGTGAACCCAAGTAGGCCGGACATTGCCGCGTGGCTTGATGCGGCGGGCATAGAGCACATAACGATAGAAAAGCTGAAGGAGCTTGCGTATTCAATAGTCGGCACGCCGGAGCCGCTCGAATGGGAGGATAAGGTGGTTGCCGTGCTTGAGGCGCGGGATGGCAGCATACTGGACGTTGTGCGGCAGATAAAGCCATACAGGTTTGAATAAAATGGACGCGGTGCGGATAGATTCCTCCGCGCGCCTTATGGCGGAGCGGGACGCGCTGCTTGAGCGCAGCGGCATACTGCGGGAGGAACAGGCGGACGCGGTGTTCGGCATTGTGAATGGCGAAGGGAAGCTCGTTGCCTGCGGCAACTGCCGCGGATGCAGCCTAAGGTGCATTGCGGTGGACGAAAGCTGCCGCGGTGAGGATATGCTTTCCACGCTGGTGTCCGCCATGCTTGAATATCAGTTCATGCGCGGCATAAGCCATGTTTTTATATGCACAAAGGCGAAAAACGCGCCCATATTCGCGGGCATAGGCTTTTATGAGGTCGCGCGCGCGGGCGATGCGGCGGTGCTGATGGAAAACAGGCGCGGCGGGTTCGGCGGCTATATAGCCGCACTTGAGCGCGGCAGCGGCGTGCAGGGCGCGATAGTTATGAACGCCAACCCGTTTACGCTCGGGCACAGATACCTTGCCCAAAGGGCGGCGGAGAGCTGCGACAGCGTGCATATATTCGTGGTGCGGGAGGATGCGTCCGAATTTTCGTTTGAGGACAGGCTTAGAATGGTGCGCGAAGGCGTGAAGGACATACGCGGGGCAATAGTGCATTCAACGGGGCTTTACATGGTGTCGCGCGCGGTATTTCCGTCCTACTTCCTTAAACGGACGGAGGACGCAACGGCGGTGCAGGCGGCGCTTGACGCGAATGTGTTCATAAAAATCGCCGCCGCGCTTTCAATAAGCCGCCGCTTTATAGGCAGCGAGCCTTTCAGCGCCGTGACGAACGAATACAACCGCGTGCTGACGGATACGCTGCCAAAGCACGGCATAGAATGCCGCGAAACAGAAAGACTCACGATAAACGGCTGCGCGGTGAGCGCGTCAAATGTGCGCAGCTTGCTTGCGGCGGGCGATAAAGAGCGGGCGTTTGCGCTGCTGCCCCCAAGCACGCAGCGAATAATAGAGCAAATATTATAATATAAAAACTTCGCACGGTTTGGGCTGTGCGGAGGTTTGCTTTATCGGGCACCGATAAACCTTGCCCCCATTTTGAGACGGTCTGCCGCACAACACTGAGCTTTACTGCTAGCAACGCGGGGTAATATTCGCCGTGGAATATATGAAAAGCCCGACGTAAGCCGGACTTTTTGTGATCTGCCGTTATTTCTCCCCAAACTGCACCTTTACGCCGTTTACCTCCACGACGTCGTCCGCGGGGATGAGAATGTATTTCAGGCCGTCTATTTTGCGCAGCTCTATCATGTCGCTGCGCTCCGGGTCAACCTTCACGGTGACCTCCGGCGTGGTTATGACGAACTGCTTTTTGTCTATCATGTTCACGGGCGGAAGGGCCGCGTCCGTGCCGAAGTGCGCATCGAACGCATCGGAGAACGCCTGCACGCGCTCCGCCGATACGCCGCATTGTCCAAGCACCGCGCCAAGCTCGTTTTTGGATAGGGCGAGCGGCTCCTCAACATGGTTTTCCTTATGCATTTCCATTATTTTGCCTATATGCTCCTGCACGGACTGCACGGTTTCTATGCGGCATTCTTCCGCCAGCGCTTCGGAAAGTATTTCGCTGAAAACCTCCTTTTGCGATGCGGCGGGCATGGGCGGCTCTATACCGAAAACGGCCGTGGTGAACTCCGGATGGTTATCGGCTGTGCTCTTGGTGTAATAAAGCGTTGCGTATATGTTTGCGGCGCGGTTATCGAACGCGGGGAACATGAAGCCCAGCTGCGGCGCGGAAACGGCAAAGCCGTTGTTGAGCGCGTTGAAGCAGTTTTCCGCAAGCTGATAGCTCAATACGGGCTGGGTCTGCTTAACGGGGCATATGCTGCAAATGAAGTAGCTGAATTCCTCGTCCGATGCATCGTGCTGCGCAAGGCCGTCGCTGCTTCGGTAGGGGACGGAGTAAGTGTCGTGCACGAGCAGTATTATATAGCCGCCGTCTATGTTCAGCGTCTGCGCCACGCGGTTGTAGAAAGCGGCAAGCAGCTCCTCGTTTTCAAGGCCGCATGCGCGCATGGCCATGAGCAGCTTATGCTCCTCGCTTTCCATGACCTGCCGCGCGCTGAATTCAAGGTTGATAAGGCTGCGGCCTATCGTGCCGGAAATAGGCTTCTTCAGCAGGGCAAGGAACCGTTCCGATTCATCCTGCACCATTGTCTGCACGCTTTCACGGAAGGTGCTTATAACCTTCTTTGATTCATTAACGTAGCAGCCGTGCACGGCGTTTATCCATGTTTTATCCGGCTTGAACCGGCGGCGTATCTCTCGCGCTTCTTTATCGTTCATTATAATTAAACCTCGCATTATTCTCGTTTTGCCAAAAGGCAGATATGATTATACCATAAAACAGCCCTCCTGCGACAGCTTGCAAACGATGCCGCGCTTTGCTAAAATTACAGGCACGGCAACGGAGGAATTTACGGGCATGATATACGTTATGAGCGATATACACGGCAGCAGGCGCCGGTTCGACGCAGTAATGGAACAGATTAAGCTGACGGATGAGGATACGCTTTATATACTGGGGGACGTTATAGACCGCGGGGAACACGGCGTGGAGCTTTTGCAGCGCATACGGGCGGCGAAGAACATGCGCATGATACTGGGCAATCATGAATACATGATGCTGTGCCTGCTGCGCGCGGACTACGACCCGGCGGACAGGACGCAGGAGCAGCGGCGCGAGCATTGGTACAGAAACGGCGGGGACGTTACGCACAGGGACATAAAAAAGCTGAGCGATGCGGAGCGGGAATCCCTTTTTGATTGGATAGACGCGCTGCCGACGGAGCTGGACATAACCGTGAACGGCAGGCGATATAAGCTTGTTCACGCCATGCCGAAGGAGCTTTTCTACCTTGCAAAGCGGCCGCAGCTTGGCGAAAAATACTTTTCCGTATGGGACAGGCAGTCCGGAGAGGCGCCGCTTAGCGGCGAATACACAATGATATTCGGTCATACCACCAGCCATCATTATCAGGATGGTTCGCCCATGCGCATATGGCACGGCCCTGATCGCATGGACATAGACTGCGGCTCCGCCTATCCTGACGTGCAGGATAAAAACGCCGAATTCATAGGCCGCCTGGCCTGCATAAGGCTGGACGATATGCGGGAGTTTTATTCGGGGGAGTCGATTTATTGATAAAAACCATTGCGCATATTGCCATTTGTATGATTAAATAGCAGCGGAACAAAACGGCATATATGCAGAAAGGAAACAACGACATGATTTTATTGAAAAACGTTCGGCCGTATGACAAGTCGGCGGACGTGCAGGACATATTGATATGCGGCAGGGACATAATAGAGATCGCCCCGAACATAGACGTGCCTGAAAGGCTGATAGAGCAGACGATAGACGGCGGGGGCCTTGTTGCCGCGCCGGGCTATATTGACCAGCATGTGCATATAACTGGCGGCGGCGGTGAAGGCGGCTTTTCCAACCAGGTGCCGCCGCTGAAGCTGTCCCAGCTTGTGGACGCGGGCGTGACTACCGTTGTGGGCCTGCTCGGTACGGATGGCACAACGCGCAGCGTTGCCAACCTTGTTGCCAAGACGAAGGCGTTTAACGAGGAAGGCTGGACGGCGTACTGCCTTACCGGCTCATATTGGTACCCGACGCACACCCTTACCGGCTCCGTTATCGACGACATAACGTTTATTCAGGAGATAATAGGTGTGAAGGTGGCAATATCCGACCACCGCGGCTCCGGCATAACGAAGGACGAGCTTACGCGCCTTGGCCACGCGGCGCGCATGGGCGGCATGCTTTCCGGCAAGGCGGGCATAGTGCATCTGCACACCGGCTCCGGCGAAGAAGAGCTGCGCAAGATAATAGACATAGTGAAAACCAGCGACCTGCCCGTGAGCGTGTTCAGGCCCACTCACCTGAGCCGCCACATGGATCAGGCGGTTGAATTTGCAAGCCTTGGCGGCTACATAGACTTTACTGCCGGCACCAATCCTTCATACGTTGCGGGCATACTGAACACAGCCTTCTCCCGCGCGCCCAAGGATAGGGTCACGCTCAGCTCCGACGGGAACGGCAGCCTGCCCATGTGGAACGAAAAGAAGGAACTCATCGGCATCACCGCAGGCCGCGTGAGCGCCGATCACGACGTGATATGCGCCATGGTGAACGAATTCGGCTACAAGTATTCGGACGCCATACGTGTGCTTACCGAGAACCCCGCCAAGGCACTGAAACTTTACCCGTATAAGGGCCTTCTTGCCGCAGGCTCCTGCGCGGACATACTGCTGCTGAGCGATGCCCTTGCGATAGACACCGTTATTGCCAACGGTAAGCTGTTCAAGCTGCACGGCAAGAGCATGTATACGCCGAAGTTTGAGTGAGGAAAAATAAAACCAATGCAAATAAATACCCATGCGGGAAGCTCCTGCGTGGGTATTGCTTATGCCGTTTATTCGGCTTAGAACGGACCGTAGCCGATTTTGTCTGCGATTACGATCAGCACGAAGGCCGCGGCTATGAGGCAGAGATATACCTTCCAGGCAAACTTTATCCACTTGCCGTAGTCCATGCCGCACAGGGAAAGCTGCGCAACGGAGCTGGTGGGCCAGAAGGTGTTGGTAAGGCCATCGCCATACTGATAGGCAAGAACCATTACCTGCTGATTGATGCCGAGTATTTCGCCCAAGGGACGCATTATGGGCATCATCATCATGGCCTTGCCGGAACCGGAAGCCACGAAGAAGTTGAACAGAGTTACGAACAGGTATATTACAAGCAGGGTAACGATACGATTTGTGTCGCCAAGCATGGAGGACATGGCGTGTATAAACGTATCGATTATGTTGCCGGAGGAGAGCAGCACGGATACCGAACGGGAAAGGCCGATAACCAGCGTGGTACCGACAACGTTCTGCATACCCTTTATGAAGTGACCGCAGGCTTCGTTGGGATTCATCTTGAAAAGAATAACGGCCAATATTACAACGGGGAAATACAGCGCGGCTATTTCAGGCATACCCCAGCCCCAGTTGAGCGCACCTATAACGGTTAGCACTATGCTGGCGACGAACGCGACAAGGGTTATTATGCGCTTGGCATTGAAATCAAGGCCTTCCTGCATTTTGAGCGGGGCAACCTGCTCTTCGCGGAAGTTGGCGCCCATTATGCTCTTCGCGGGGTCTTTTTCAATTTGACGCGCATAGCGGACAAGGAAGAACAGACCTATAACATAGAACACTACAAGGCCTATGCAGCGGAAGCCAAGGCCGGAATACATGGGAAGGCCCACGAGGGTTTGGCTTATGCCGGTGGTATAGGGGTTCACAAGGCCGCTGGTGAAGCCCACGGCCGTGGAAAGCATTATGATCGCGGTGCCGACCATGCGATCGTAACCAAGGCTCATGAATATTGAAATAACTATTGCATAGAAGGGATATAGGCCATCAAGGTAGCCTATAACGCCCATGGCGGTGAATATGGTGTAAAACAATATTACGACCACAATGTTTTTGCCTTTGACCCCGCGTATCATGCGCTGTATGCCCGCGGAAAACGTTCCGGTGGCATTGAGGATTTCTATGCAGCCGGTAACCAGCAGCACGGTGGCAATTATGTTCGCGCTGTCCACAAAGCCCTTATGGATGGATGTAAAAAAGCTGAGTATGCCGACGGGTGAACTATCGGTATAGGTGAAGCTGTCGGGATCGACGGCGCCATTGTCTCCGCGGGTATATGAGCCGGCGGGAACAACATAGGTCAGCAGACTGACGAACAGCATAAGTATCGCAATTACCAGATACATATGCGGCAAACGGAACTGCTTTTTCTTCTTGGTGTTGTCGCTCATTGGTTTATCTCCTTTTAATTATTTATGAGAATTTAGCCACTCCACGGCGCAGTTGGCAAGTATTGCAGCGCCGTAGGGGAGCACGTTTTCATCAATTATGGTGCGGCTATTATGCAGCGGATAATAATCCGCACCGCCCGCACCAAGGAAGCCGAAGAAGGACGGAACGCATTTGCTTACATACGCAAAATCTTCCGCACCTTTCATGGGCGGCGCCTGGCAGACGTTTTCCTGCCCGAGTATTTCACCAACGTATTTGCTCATTTCTGCGGAAAGGGCGGCATTGCATATGGTACCCGGCGTTTTGTGTATCCTCAGCGTATACTTGCCGCGCCATGCTGTGATGTAGCCATTAGCAACTTCGGGCACGCGTTTAAGCAAATAATCATATACATCCGGATCGAGCGTCCTTATGGATATGGCCATTTCTGCCGTACCGGGGATTATATTTGATGCGGTGCCGGACTTTATGAGCCCCACGGTAAGAGTGGCAAATATATCGGGATTTACTTCGCGCGGGATGATAAGATTGAGCGCGCTGCTCAGCTCGCTTGCTATCATAACGGGGTCTATTGTCTTTTGCGGCTCGGAAGAATGCCCGCCCTTACCTTCTATTGCGATATAGAACGTGGCCATTGAGCCGGAGGTAACGGTGGGACTGAAATAGAGTTGTCCAACGTCCATCTGCGGCCAAACGTGCAGCGCCATAGCTGCCTCAACGGGGGGATTTTCAAGCAAACCATCCTCTATCATGGTTTTTGAGCCATAGCCCATTTCTTCGCCGGGTTGGAACATAAGCTTTACCTGACCGGGAAGATCAGCTTCCATTTCCTTGAGTATCTTTGCCGCGCCAAGGAGCATTGCCGCGTGCGCGTCATGGCCGCACATATGCCCGCAGTCGTTTTCGGAACTGTAATCAAGGCCGGTTTCTTCCTTAATGGGAAGCCCGTCCATATCGGCGCGCAGCATAAAGCACGGGCCGCTTTTGCCAATAAGGCCCACTACGCCCGTTGAATCAGGAGCATCGGGGCAGCCGGAAAGCACGGCAATTTCCCTGTCCTCTGGACGATGTATGCCGCAATGGCGATTCGGTATGCCCATTTCATTAAGGCGCGCGGTTACATATGCTGCTGTCTTAGGCGTGGATACACCAAATTCGGGAATCCTGTGCAGCGCCCTGCGGTCGCTAATGAGCTGATCCTTAATGCCGATGGCTTTTTCCAATATTTTGTTTGTCATGCATATCCTCCTTCTTATGTTGTTTTGTATACGCAACGGCTGTTACGCTTGGAATACCGTAATGCCGTTTACAACGGTTTCTAAAACGTTTACGCTTGTAAAGGTATCAGGATTGATTGCGAAAAGGTTTTTGTCGAGTATTGTCATATCGGCAAGTTTGCCTATTTCAAGCGTGCCGCGTATGTTTTCATCGCGCGCGGCCCATGCGGCATCGCTTGTGAACAGGCGTATTGCGTCCGCGGTGCTCAAAGCCTGATCAATAAGATATGTTTTTGTGCCGGCGCGGTTCTTCCGCGTGATAGCGCTGCGCATATTGTCAAGAATGTTGAAAGGTTCAACAGGACAGTCCGACCCGCCGCTTGTATGTATGCCCATATCGCGCATAGTTTTCCATTGGTAGCATTCTGCTGCGCGTTTTTCGCCGATGCGTTCCGCGACTACGTTCATGTCTGCGTCTATAAAAATGGGCTGTATATACGCCTGAAGCCCCAGCTTTTTCATACGGCCAAGCAGCTCCGGCGTGGTTATCTGCGCATGTACAACGCCGTGCCTATGCTGCGGCCATGGATCTTCATTGAGCACGCGCTCAAATATGTCGCAAAGCTGTTTCAAGGCCAAATCGCCTATTGCGTGAGCGGCAACGTCCATGCGGTTGGCATTGGCTTCGCGAATGAGATGATAAAGCTCATCCACGCTGAAATTTGCTATGCCGTGGTTTGAAGGATCGTCAATATAGCCGTTTATCATTTCGGCGGATTTTGCGCCAAGGGAACCATCAAGCAGCAATTTACGGGTATATACGCGGAAAAGTCCGCCTGAGTTAAGAGTGGCATCGCGCATGGAGAGTACGCTTTTGAAACCATCGCCATATCCCTGCGCCTGCTCTATAACGCGAACGGTAAGCTTGTTATTGTCATCCATGCGCTTGAATATGCTAAGAAGCCTTTCGCCTTCAACGCCGGGCACTGATGTAAGGTCATCCGTGTGTATGGCGGTTATTCCGTCCGCATTCAGCTTCTTCTGAGTGTCAAGTATAAGCGTTTCTATTTCCGCATCGCTAAGCGGCGGCACAACCGTACGATACAGCCCAACGGCGCTTTCACGAAGTATGCCGGTAGCGTAATCTATACCGACGCGAATATCATCGCTAAGCTCCGCTTTGCTTATCAGTTCAAGTGCTGCGCTATTGCATGCGGCAACATGTATACATGCGCGCACGGCAAATACGGGTATGTCGCGCGATACACGGTCAAGGTCTGCCTTTGTAATAAGGCGGCCTTCCTTCATGTACTCCTGGTTCCAGCCCACACCTATTACATAAGAAGGTTGTTCTTTTGCTATTCGATTGCGCAGCCGTCCAACCATGCCGTCTATCGAATCCACACCGAACAGCATAACGCTGCGGCTGAATGTGGCATAATAGAGCATATGCATATGGGTATCATTGAATCCGGGCAATATCATAGCCCCGTTCATATTGCGCTTCTCGTCCCAGCTTTGACGCTCGGCATCCGCGCTGCTGCCAAGGAACACTATTTTGATGCCATCTGTGCCGATGGCCTGATAGGCGTTCATGTTGCCATCCATGCTGGCAACAGTTGCGTTGTACCATAATCTGCGCATTGTTCGTTCTCCTTCAAAGTGTATTAAAGATTCAGTTAGCGTGGAGGTCAGATATTGTATTTTTGCAGCCTGTATTGAAGATTTTGACGGGAAATGCCAAGCCTTCTTGCTGCCTGGGATATGGAGTGAGTTTCCTGCAACGCTTGCAGTATTATGCCTTTTTCGTAATTTTCAAGCGCTTCATTCAAAGAAAAGCTTTCGGAATTGGCGGGAGGAGTGCTATCCAGCATACCGGGGAGAGAACCGCGGCCGGATACGGAAAGCAGCACCTCCCGGACGTCGTTTATTCTGAGTGTATCGGAACGCATTACTGGCGAAGTATGCTCTCAACCATGCTGCTCACAACGTGCACGCTTCGCTTCATCTCGAGATTATATTTATCGATAAAATAGCGCATCAGCAGCGGTATATCGTCAGCGTGTTCCCTAAGCGGAGGCATTCGCAATTTTATAACGCCAAGCTTATAATAAAGATCTTCCCTAAGCCGTTTTTCGCGCAGGGCGGCATAAGGATCATCGTTCATGGCGGCAACTACGCGCACGTCATACGCGGCGTTCGGCGCATTGATAGCGTGGCGCTTATTGCGGCTGAGGGCCTTGATCAGCTTTGCCTGCAATGTGTGACTCAGGCAATCAAATTCATCCAGAAGCAGCGTGCCGCCGTCCGCAAGTTCAAACAGATTCTTTTCATCGCCGGCAGATTCGCAGTAAAACGAATTGTCATCATCGTGCATGGCGGCGCAGTTTTGCACTATAAACGGGCCGTTTGCGCGCGGGCCTTCGCGATGAAGCGCCTCTGCCGCAAGCTTTTTGCCCGTGCCTATTTCGCCGTATATAATGGCGGGAGAATTGGTTTGCGCGGCGTCCCATATGCGCTGTTTCAGCTTTTTCATGCATGTGTTTTCGGTTATTATACTGTCCAGCGTTGAAAGCTCGCCATTAGGGCCGCTGCGCACTACCCGGTGGCCTATTTCAAAAAAGTGAGATGAATCTACAACGCCTTCAACATTGCTGCCAACTATTATAGGTAGAGTTGTTGATTCAAGCGTTACGTTTTGCCCGCGGTCGTTTATAAGGCGCTGCACTTTTTGATAAGAAGGAATGCCTGTGCGCAGCACGGTAAGTATGGTGGATGTTTCTTCGGTAAGGCTTGGGTAAATATCTAATATATGTTTTCCTACGGTGTCCTCGTGTGTGTAATAGGCGGGCATGGGCATGCTGTGGTATTCAATAACGCCTTGTTTATTGACGATAAGTATGCCGTCTGTATCCGCACACAGGTGCAGCATATCGCCAAGTTGGTCAAGGTAATGTTCCAGCATAGCTATCCTCCGCTAAAAATATAAACCACAAATACAGAAAAACAATAAGGTTATCGACAACTAACTTTATAGCTAAATCTTAGCATTCGTATAATGCAGCGTCAATTGCAAAAAACTTTGCACCGCTGCATAATAGTTTGCTTTCATGCATAATCCCTCTTATCCTTCCACATACTACCGATACAAAACATGATATGGCAAGCATGGAAATGAATTATTCAGGAGGAATAGAGAACCATGAAGGCAACCGGAATAGTGCGGAGGATTGACGAGCTGGGCCGCGTAGTCATACCCAAGGAGATACGAAGAACGCTGAGGATACGCGAAGGCGACCCGCTGGAGATATTTACCGACCGCGAGGGCGAAGTGATACTGAAAAAGTATTCGCCGATAGGGGAGCTGGGGGATTTTGCGAAGGAATACGCGGAATCGCTGCAGCTAGCGCTTGGGATGACGGCGGCCGTGTGCGACAAGGACACGGTGATAGCTGCGAGCGGGCCATGCCGCAAGGAACTGATAGATAAGCCCATACACAGCGACCTTGAGGAGCTGATGGACAGGCGCGGCAGGCTGTGCGTTGGGGCGGACGGCGGTACGGCACCGCACATTACCGCGGATGAAGCGCAGCCGTTTGCCGCGGCGGCGATAGCCACGATAATTTGCGCGGGGGATCCGATAGGCGCGGTGATGCTGCTCAGCCGCGACGAGAACGCATCCATAGGCCGTGCGGAGCAAAAGGCCACGGAAACGGCGGCGAATTTCCTGGGGAAGCAGATGGAAGGCTGAAAAAAGCGAGATACACGGGCGCATGGTGCTATGCCATGCGCTTGCTTAATTAATCAAACTAAAAATATATAATGATTGAATAATAAAAGATTAGGTTGAGAGGACAAGAGACGGCATGCTATAATGTACACACGAGTATCCGTGTATGCCGGTACAGAAAAACACGGATGCGTGTGAGTGGTGAAAAAACATAGAAAAACAGGAGGTAAAAATGAAAAAGTATTTGGCGTTTGCACTGGCGCTGTTCATGGCGCTTGCGCTTATTCCGGGCATCGCACTCGCGGATAAGGGCGGACCCGGTGGCGGCGGCGGACCCGGTGGCGGCGGCGGACCCGGCGGAGGGCAGCAGGGCGGCTACCTCGATCAAAGAATATGGAATGGCAACAAAAAGGTCGTTTGGGATACGTTTACGGGTAGCGGGACTACAAAAACCGGCAATAACGGCACGGGCGTGACCGCGGTGACGCTGAACGGCGCCGCCGTTACGCATCAGGATTCCAACACAACAGGCACAGCCAACGGCATGGCGCTGAGCAGCTATTATACTTCCGCAAGCAGCCAAACGGAGCAGAGCGTGGAGCTTGCCATAACGGCGGCGGAAGGCCACTATGTATCCAGAATAGTTGTGGCTTGCATCGACCCTGGCGCGGCGAGTCCGTACAGCTGCAAAACATGGAGCGCGGGCAATGCCTATGACGTTCCCTTCAGCCTTGCTCGATCCGTAAAGCAGAATGACGGCGCTTTCAAGCTGTCCATTCCGCTTAACAGCAAGAATTTCTGCCACAGCAGCAATGGCAGCAACCACGGTTACTATATACTTATTCAGGTTGCGCCCATACCGCAGCCCGTTTATGTTGAATATGACTACGGCGAAATACTCAACATGTTCCCGGGCGACAGCAAGCTTGCAGATTTGTTCAACAACAGCACGATGTGGACAACCGTGGGCAGCGGCAATGCATACGGCAACGGCGAGGGCATCGGCAACTTTGTCCCGAATACCAAGTTTGCATACAACTATTCCGCGGTATCGGAAATACAGAACTGGAAGCATACCACCAACAGCATAAGCCTTACGGCAATGGCTGCTGTCACGCCGAAGAACGTGAAGTTCCTCGGCTGGGAAGTGACCTATTATGCAAAATGCACAAGGAACGGCAACGAGCTGACCTTCTCCGAGCAGGTAGGCGCGAGTAGCACCATAGGCGAAAGACAGAGCCTGAACGTATATACCCACGCAAAGCTTGTAGCCCAGTGGGAAATCGACACCACGCCTACCCCCACTCCCGAACCGGGGAAGATAAAGATTAAAATATGTAAGGCCATAGATGGCAACGGCATAAGAGAGCTTCCGGAGAATTACACTATAAAGGTGAAGGTCGGCGACGAAGAAAAGACCATGAGCATAGCGAACCTTATGGAGGTAGAGTTCGAGGTTGAGGTAGGCAAGGAATATACTATAAGCGAAACCTATAGATCCGGTATTCCAAATTACGATTTCGTAAAGGCGACGATTTGGGAGCGGAATATAGCCAATGGCTTCAAGATAACATTTGATGAGGACGACGACGGCAGGACTATTATTATCACAAATAAATATGTCAAGCATGGCACGGTAATAAAGCCCGGTAAGCTTACCATAAAGAAGACCGTTGAAGGCGTTGACGTTCCCGATAATTACGAAGTTACCGTGAACGTGTATAACTCGGATAAGTCGGTGAATGAAAACATAAAGCTGAACAAGGCGAACAGCTTCTCCCATACGCTTGAGCTTGAAGAAGACCGTTACTACATAAAGGAAACTACCTTCACCGATATAAACGGCTATCAGCTTACAGGCATGGATACGCAGGAACACCGTCCCTATGATGGAACCGGTATAAATAAAATATTCAAAATGTCCGTATCGGACAACAGCGAAGCCGCTATCACCATCGTCAACAAATACGAGCGCGTTCCCGAAAAGGCCAAGCTGACCGTGACGAAGGCTGTTGAAGGGCTTGAGGATGGCGTTGAGCTGCCCAACGATTACGAAGTTACCGTGACCGTCGGCAATCAGACCATAACCCTAACCAAGAACGAACTCAGCAAGGCTATATCGCTCGACGCGGGCACTTACACCGTGACCGAGACGGATAAGTCCAACATAGATGGTTACGACTTCGTAAAGACCGAATACAGTAACCTTGACGCGAACAACGGCATAACACTTGCCGAGGGCGGCGAAGCCATCGTTACCGTGACCAATACCTACTCCAAAAAGCAAGAACCTAAGGCGGAATTGACCATCAAGAAAACCGTTGAGGGCGTGGATATACCCGAAGGCTACGAGGTTACCGTTGCCGTGAACGGCACCGAGCACAAGCTGAACAAGGATAATCAGTTCAGCCTGAACATTGAAGTGGCCCCCGGCAAATACACCATAGAGGAGAAGGGCTGCACCGAAATAAACGGCTACAACTGCGAAGCCACCACCATAACCATAAACGGCCAGACTACGCAGGAGATAGAGCTTGAGAACATGACGGAGGGCCATGTTGAAATAACCAACAAGTATGCCGAGGAGCAGAAGCCCCAGAACGGCAAGCTGACCATAACCAAGAGCTTCCGCGGCGTTTACGCTTACGACCTGCCCCGCAGCTTCACCGTGTATGTGCGCCCCATGAACGAGGACGGCATGACGCTGGGCAGCGCAATGGCCGTTGTGCTAAACCGCAACAGCGACAATACCTATTCCGCAACGATAGAGGTTGGCTATAACGTATATGAAGTGACGGAGCAGAACTCGAACCTGAGCGGCTATGTGTTCACCGGAGCGAATTATTCCGCCGTAAGCACCGGCAGGGACGTGGCCGGGTACGATCTGCCCAGGACAAACGGAATATATGTCAGCACGGGCGAAAACGGCACAGCGAGCGTTGCCGTAACCAACAGCTACTATTATGATTACCATGACTACGTTCCCGTGATTCCTCCCACCAAGCCCCTGCCCCCGCAGACCGGCGATTCCGGCACGGCATATACGGGCATAGCGCTTTGCGTAATGGCCGCCGCGGCGTTTGTTGCAGCGCGCAGCCGCAAGCGCAGCTAAATCTTTGCAGAATAAAAGAAGGGCGAACCGAAAAGGCTCGCCCTTTTGATATTCCTGTTTTACCGAATGGCAAAATGCGTCTTTATCAGCCTGTCTATTGGTATATGCAGCACGGTTCCCGCCGCTATGCCGAGAGAATTGAGCAGAATATCATCAATATCGAAAACGCCGACATGGGAAAGCTGCTGCACGGTTTCAAACAGTATTACCATGCCTATAAGTATTGCGGCCGATACGGCAAGGTTATGTTTCGCGTGTATCTTCCACGGCAGCAACAGCGCAAGCGGCGAAAACAGCAGCGCGTTGCCCAATATGCTGGCAAAGGAATAGCTGTCCGTGAACAGGTTTGCAAACTGAGAGTGCAGCGTAGCGAACGGGACATAATTAGGCGCAAGATAAGTGTAGTCATATTCGCGTCTAAAGCCGCCGAGCAGTACGAAGCAAAGAATTATGAAGTAAACCGAAAACAGATACCACCAGCATATGTTGGCGGCTGCTCTGCGCCAAGGCGCGCTGTTGCATATACGAAGCATTATGATGGTGGCTAAAAGCATAGGCAGGGGAACCATCAGCACGGTTTTAACAAGCCGGATAAACATAACAAATGCACCCATCCAGTGAAAAACAATTAACGAGCGTATAGCACCTGCGAATGCCGCAGCATACAGTGCCATGCAAAGTATGAAAAGCGCACGGCTCTTTTTATCCCGCTTCAAAATTGCCTCCCGAATCATTATCCGAACACCTACACGTTTTGACTGAATTTACAAAGGCGGGCTGCCGCGCCCGCCGTGTAGTTTTTTGATTATTTTGATTTAATATACGGCTTGCCGTTCGCGGCGGGAACATGCGCCTTGCCAACGAAGAGTATAAGCGCGACTATAGTGACAACATACGGTATCATTGAAATTATGTTTACGGGTATGGAGCCGCTTGAGCCAACGACTACCTTCAGCCCGTTGCAGAAGCCGAACAGTATGCAGCCAAGCATAGCGCCCTGCGGCTTGAACTTGCCGAATATTACCGCGGCAATGGCTATGAAGCCCTGGCCTATAACTATTGACGGGCGATACACGGAAACCGTTGCAAGCGTTATGCTTGCCCCGCCAAGGCCCGCAAGGAAGCCGGAAAGCGCAACGCAGATATAGCGCACGAGCGACACGTTTACGCCCAGCGTATCCGCCGCCTGCGGATGCTCACCCACGGCGCGGAGCCTGAGCCCGAAGCGCGTTTTATAGAACACGAACCATATCACAAGCACCAATATGAACGCTACATACGCGGAAGCGTATGTGTTGAACACGTTGTCAAGAAAGCCGTTCTTTGCAAACGCTTCGCCCCATTTGCCGCCAAGGTTGGCGTTGCACCATTCAAAAAGGCCATTGAATATGCGGGGGAGCTTATTGGGCACTGGGTGTGTTTCCGTATTGCCTGCAAAGAGCAGGCGGCAAACGTAAACGGCAATGCCGCTGGCAAGGAAGTTTATTGCCGTGCCGGATATGGTTTGATCCGCCTTGCAGGTTATGCAGGCAAAGCCGTGTATCAGCGCGAAAACCATGCCCGCAAGGCCCGCGCAGATGAACGCCAGCCAAGGATCGCCGGAAAAATAGCCCACGGCAGCGCCGGTGAAGGCGCCTATTGTCATCATGCCCTCTATACCGATGTTTATAACGCCGGATTTTTCGGAGCAGCAGGAGCCGAGCGCCGCAAACAGCAGCGGGGGAGTATACATAAGCGTGGCATTAAGCACAATGCCGAGCGTTTTAAGCAACTGGTCCATGTTATACGCCTCCCTTATTCTTTTTGTTGCTGCTTATCATCATTTTGAGCAGGCTCGATATGGCGATGCACAGCACTATGCAGCCCATTATTATGTCAACTATCTCGCTTGGGGCATCAAAGCGCGTGCCGCCGAACTTCATCGCGCCGAAGAACTCTGCGCCCAGCAGCACGCCGAAAGGATTGGTGCCGCCTATAAGCGCAACGGTTATGCCCTGGAAGCCGTAGCCTTCCTGCCCCGCAAACTGGCTGACCTTATACGTTACGCCCATAACCTGCAGCGCGCCCGCAAGGGAAGCGAGCATGCCCGATATGCTCAGCGCCGTAAGTACGGAACCGTTGGCGTTTATGCCCGCATATTCCGCGGCGGAGCGATTGAAGCCGACTGCCTTAAGCTTGAAGCCAAGCGTTGTGCGGTTGATTATATAATAGATCACCACAACGCATATAAGTGCGATGAACACGCCGAAGTGCGCTTTGGGCGAAAGGCCGGGCAGCCAATCGGATATGGTTATCTTTGCCGTATCAGCAATGGGTACGGACCAGGTTTTGCCGCCGCCCACGTTCACGCCGTCAAGATTTACGATAAAGTTTGAAAAATAGTAGGCTATCCAGTTGAACATTATCATGCACAGCACTTCGTGCGCGCCGAAACGGATTTTCAAAAAGCCTACCAGTCCGCCCCAGAGCGCGCCCGCAGCAAGCGCGGCGATTATGCAGAGGGGAATGTGTATATACGCGGGGGCCTTAACAAACGCGCCAACCAGCATTGCAGCAACGCTGCCCATAACGTATTGACCTTCCGCACCTATATTGAACACGCCTGTTTTGAATGCGAAGGCGACGGAAAGGCCGGTGAGTATATACGGCACGGAATATTCAATGAAGCTATACGAAATATTCTTTGTGGAGCGGAATATAACGCCGAACAGCTTGCCATATGACTCGATGGGGTTATAGCCGGCGATAAGCAGGGCGATAGCGCCAACTATAAAGCCGATTATAATGGAGATAAGCGTATAGGTGAACGCGCTTTCCTGCAGCTTTTCAACAAAGCGCTTTGTGTTTATGCTATTCTTCATGCGCCGATCCTCCCGCCATCATCAATCCAAGCTGCTTTTCGTCCGCTTCGCTTCCGCGCACGCTGCCGACTATCTTTCCTTCGAATATAACGTCTATCCTGTCCGAAAGGCTCATTACCTCGTCCAACTCAAAGCTTACTAGCAGCACGGCCTTGTGCTTGTTGCGCTGATCCACAATGTACTTATGCACATACTCAATCGCACCAACGTCAAGCCCGCGCGTGGGGTTAACGGCGATAAGCAAATCCTTGTCGTTTGTAACCTCCCTTGCAATTATCACCTTTTGCTGGTTGCCGCCGGAAAGGTCGCCCGCCGGTTCATGCTCGCAGCCGCGGGGGCGAATATCGTATTTTTCAATAAGCTCCCTGGCGTGCTCGTCAATGGCCTTGAAATTGAGCGCGCCGTGATTGGAATACGGCTTTTCGTCCGCGTTTTGCAGAATAAGATTATCCTCAACCGAGAAATCCAGCACCAGCCCGTGCTTATGCCTGTCCGCCGGTATGCTTGAAATTCCCATGTCGAAAAGCTGGCGCGGCGTTTTATTGTAAGCGTCATGGCCGTTCATGGTGATTGCGCCGTGAGTTGCTTTCTTTAGGCCGGTAAGTATTTCCACCAGTTCGGTTTGGCCGTTGCCGTCTATGCCCGCTATGCCTACTATTTCGCCTTTTCTTACGGTTAAGTCAAGCCCGCGGAGAACTTCAACGTTCCTGTAATCCTTGGCGTGCAGATCATGCACCTCCAGCGCAACCTCGCCCGGTTCTATGGCGGCCTTGTCCACCTTGAACTCAACGCTGCGGCCGACCATCATGGCGGCAAGCTGCTGCTCCGTAGTGTCCGCAACGCTTACGGTGTTTATATATTTGCCCTGGCGGATGATCGTGCAGTAATCCGCAGCGGCTTTTATTTCCTTCAGCTTGTGGGTTATGAGTATAACGGTTTTCCCTTCGCGCGCAAGGTTATGCATTATTTCGATAAGTTCTTCTATCTCCTGCGGGGTAAGGGAGGCCGTGGGCTCATCCAGTATCAATATATCTGCGCCGCGGTACAGCACCTTCAGTATTTCTGCCCGTTGCTGCATGCCTACGGATATGTCCTCAATCTTGGCATCGGCATTCACCTGCAGGCCGTAGCGGGCGGATATTTCGTTCACCTTCGCACGCGCCGCCTTCATGTTCACCCGCCCGCCGGGGAGCATGGGTTCCATGCCGAGTATTATGTTTTCGGCCACGGTGAACGGCTGCACGAGCATAAAGTGCTGATGCACCATGCCTATGCCCAGCTCTATCGCCTTATTGGGGCCGGATATGGAAACCTCTTTGCCGTTTATGAATATTTGGCCGGATGTGGGATGATACAGCCCGTATAATATGTTCATAAGCGTGGATTTACCCGCGCCGTTTTCGCCGAGAATGGCGTGTATCTCGCCCTTGTGAACGGTCAGGTTAATCCCGTCGTTTGCTTTGAAGGAGCCGAACATTTTAACTATGTTCTTCATTTCAACCGTGGGGCGGCTCATATCTATGCGCCCGTTTTCCTCCAAGCCGGCTCACCTCCTTAAAATAAAAAATATGTGTTTGCGTGATGTGATAATGGATTTGTTATAACAAATCCCTGCCCGATATGCTTCGGGCAGGGATGCGCTTATTCAGCTATTAGTCATCCAGGGTGTAGTAATCGGAACCGTAGGCGGCATCAAAGGCCTCGGTAGTGGCGGGAACCTTGATTTCGCCGGAGAGGATCTTTTCCTTGGCGGCGGCAACGGCAGCCTTGCACTCGTCGCTCATCAAGGTGTCGGTGGGGGCTACGTCAACAGCGCCGGAGGTGATGTCGTAGTTGACATCGCTGCCGGGCTTGAGGGTGCCTTCAACGCCGTCCTTGCACAGGGCGAATACGCCGTTGTCAACGCGCTTTACGGCGCTGGTCAGCACGGCTTCGGGGGCCAGAGAGGACTGATCCTGGTCAACGCCTATTACAAGCTTGCCCTGTTCCTTGCCGGCTTCGATTACGCCAAGGCCGGTGGCACCGGCGGCATGGTAAACGACGTCCGCGCCGTTGGTGTACATATTGATGGTGGCAGCCTTACCGCCCGCGGCATCGCCGAAGCTGTTGGCATTGTAGCACTGAATCTGGCAATCGGGGTTGGTGTCACGCACGCCGGCATAGAAACCATAGCCGAAGGTGTTCATGACGGGGCTGACCATGCCGATAACGAAGCCAACGTTGTTGGTCTGGGTCATGGTGGCAGCGGCAACGCCTACCAGGTAGGAGCACTGCTCGGTGGCAAAGTTAACGCCGATAACGTTATCGCCAACGCTGGAATTATCAACGATAGCGAAAGTCTGATCGGGATAGTTGGCGGCAACTTCCTTAAGGGTGTCGGCCATCAGGAAGCCGATGCACAGGATAAGGTCATAACCTTCGTCAACAGCGGTCTCGAGGTTGGGGGCATAGTCGGCGTCGGTCTTGGATTCGAAGTACTTAACTTCGCAGCCAAGCTCTTCCTGAGCCCTCTGCAGGCCGGCCCACGCAGAAGCGTTGAAGGACTGGTCGTTGATTCCGCCGGTATCGGTAACCATGGCTACGCGATAGGGTTCCTTGTTGTCGTTAGCGGGAGTGTTGTCCTGGTTCTGATCCGCGGGAGCGGAGCAGCCGATAGCGGCTATGGCTATTACCAGAGCCAGCATCAGAGCGGCAATTTTCTTCATTATGCTTTTATCCTCCGTTTATTTTTTGACCACGCCGATTATTAATCCGCATGGTTCTATTTCTGTCTCTTATACACATCTGACGCTGCCGACGATCGCATAAGTGT
>ENA-OZGC01000273-OZGC01000273.1-human-gut-metagenome-genome-assembly--contig:-NODE-273-length-40761-cov-15.493736_pt1 | contig 40761 bp, 38 predicted proteins | sample MGYA00245109_ERZ653643 | MGnify/ENA primary metagenome ERZ653643 (study PRJEB26926, sample SAMN06165107) | human gut metagenome | biome: ENVO:00009003; feature: ENVO:2100002; material: ENVO:00002003... | reverse complement strand
CCGACAGGTGCTCGCAGTTTTGCCGGAGCAGATTTTTGCTCAGGCAAGGCAAAGCTTGCAGAGAATACTGTCGTATTGTCAAGAGCTTTAACGCGGCATGGGCGGAAATCTGCCCGTCAAAACCGATACGTGTTCGACTCTCGTCAGCTTAAGGCATTTTACCATGCTATTTAATCATAATTCGGAGCATTTGTAAACACAATATTCTCAACTCACTCGTTAAATTTGTGATAATTGCACAGATTTATGTTCTGTTATACTCTTTTCATGCCCTCTATCGCCTGTTATTGCACAAATATTCATGCATTGCATTCCCATTTGGAATATCGGCATAAAGTTTGCGTTTAGTTTTAATTTTGACACTGTATTGCTAAAAACGCCGTCAAATGATATAGTTACAATTTGTAGGTCACTACTATATTATATATTAAATTTTTGCTGCGGCAGCCAGCCGCGGGAAAGGACGGAAAAATGAAAAATAGCGAAAAGACTATGGACAAGATCGTTGCCCTGTGCAAAAACCGCGGCTATGTGTATCCCGGAAGCGAGATATACGGCGGCCTTGCAAACTCCTGGGACTACGGCCCTCTCGGCGTTGAGTTCAAAAACAACGTCAAAAAGGCATGGCTGAAGAAGTTCGTGCAGGAAAGCCCATACAACGTCGGCCTCGACGCTGCGATCATCATGAATCCGCAGACCTGGATCACCACCGGCCACGTTTCAAGCTTCTCTGACCCTCTGCTCGACTGCCGCTCCTGCAAAGCGCGCCACCGCGCCGACAAGCTCATCGGCGAAGAGCATCACGAGGTCAACGTTGATGCAATGACTTTCGACGAGATGGACGAGTTCATAGCCTCGCACGAGGATATCATCTGCCCCGTCTGCGGAAAGCATGACTTCACCCCCATCCGCAAGTTCAACCTCATGTTCAAGACCGCCATCGGCGTTACCGAGGACTCCAGCTCCACCTGCTATCTGCGTCCCGAGACCGCTCAGGGCATTTTCGTTAACTTTGCAAACATCCAGCGCACCACGCGCAAAAAGCTGCCCTTCGGCGTATGCCAGGTCGGCAAGGCTTTCCGCAACGAGATAACTCCGGGCAACTTCATCTTCCGCATCCGCGAGTTCGAGCAAATGGAATGCGAGTTCTTCTGCAAACCCGGCACCGACCTTGAGTGGTTTGCTTACTGGAAGGACTTCTGCAAAAACTGGCTGCTGTCGCTGGGCATAAGCGAGGACAACCTCCGTCTGCGCGATCATGAGCCGGCTGAGCTTGCATTCTACTCCCGCGCCACCACCGACATCGAATACGCCTTCCCGTTCACCGACTGGGGCGAGCTGTGGGGCATTGCAGACCGCACCGATTACGACCTCGGCCGTCATCAGGAGGCTTCCGGCAAGGATCTTACCTATTTCGATCAGGACACCGGCGAGCACTATATTCCCTACGTCATCGAACCGTCTCTCGGCTGCGACCGCGTCGCTCTTGCATTCCTGTGCGAGGCATACGATGAGGAGGTCGTCGGCAAGGATAAGAAGGGCAACGACGATATCCGCACCGTTCTGCATCTGCACCCGGCACTGGCTCCGTACAAGTGCGCGATCCTGCCGCTGAGCAAGAAGGAGATCCTCACCGGCCCGGCAATGGAGCTTTACAACGAGCTGAGCAAGGAGTTCATGGTCGATTACGACGAGACCGGCTCCATCGGCAAGCGCTATCGCCGCGAGGACGAGATCGGCACGCCTTACTGCATCACCTTTGACTTCAACACCGTCGGCACCGAGACCGATGAGGCCGATCACTGCGTCACCATCCGCGAGCGCGACAGCATGCAGCAGGTCCGTATCCCCATCAGCGAGGTCAAGGACTACATAGCCGAAAGGATCAAGTTCTGAGGCTCAAGTCATGACCGGCACTAAAGAAAGAAGCTTCCTGTTCGGCACAGACGCATCGGCCTGTGCCGGACCCGGCAAGCGCTTCGGTTTTTATCTGTGGAATTTCGGAATTCTGCTCCTGTCGGCAGCCGGGCTGTGCTTTCTGTCGCTGCTTCTCGGCATCGGAACGGGAGGACGTGTTCTGCTTATCGATTATCTTCGGCATCCATTGATATTCTTTTTAAATTTCCTGCCGATCTTTCTGTTCGAGCTTTTAATGTTCTGCCTTATAAACCGCTCATGGGCTTCGTTTCTGGCGACTGCCGTCGTATTTATCACGGCCTCGGTGGGAAACTATTTCAAGCTTGAATTCCGCGATGATCCGTTCATGTTTTCGGATATATCGGCTATACACACCGCGCTCGGCGTTTCCTCCGGGTACAATATAACTATCACAAGGCGCATTGCCATATGCCTTATCTGCATCGTGATCGGAACGCTGTTTATGTACTTTTTCGTGCGTGGACGTGCAAAAGGCTCTTTCCGCATCGCCGCCGCAATAGTCATTGCAGCATCCGTATGGCCTCTGTGGACGCTTGTTTACTCAAGCGCGGATATATACAATGTAAAGACCGAGAACTTTGACCATGTGAGCCGCTGGGAAGCCACCGATGTTTTCACCTCAAAGGGCTTTGTGTACCCGTTTATACACAGCATATCTGCCGCGATAGACACTCCGCCCGACGGATATGACGAAAATCTTGCGGAAAACGAGCTTTCTGCATATTCCGATTCGGATATCCCCGAAAGCAAGAAAGTCAATATACTTACCATTCAGCTTGAAGCCTTTGCGGATCTTACGACCGTGGGATTGCAGGGCATTGACGATATCTATGCCGATTATCATGCCCTTGAAGCCGAGAGCTATACCGGAAACCTCATGACAAACGTTTTCGGCGGCGGAACTATTGACACCGAGCGCTGCTTCCTGACGGGATACACGCAGCTTAAAGACTATCGCAGGCCCGTAAACTCCTATGTCTGGTATCTGCGTGAGCAGGGCTACACCGCAAACGGAAGCCATCCGTGCCTGCGCACCTTCTATAATCGCTACAATGTCAACCGTTATCTCGGCTTTGAGGATTATCTGTTCACCGAAGGATATTACGAGAAATACGGCTATCCTGTCACTTATGACGAGGAATTTTTCCCGGATATGCTGAAGTTTTTCAAAGACGACGTTGCCGACGGCAAAAACGTGTTTTCATTTAATGTGACCTATCAGGGGCACGGCCCGTACAGCACCGACAGGCTCGACTGGGGCGATCCGGTTTGGGACGGCGACGTTTCCGAGTACAGCTACTATGTCATAAACAACTATCTCGGCTCTGTAAAAGATACTATCGAAAGGCTGTGCGAGCTCAAAGCCGAGCTTGAAGCTATGGATGAACCGGTCGTTTTGGTAGTCTACGGTGATCACAAGCCATGGCTGGGCGATAACAGCGTAACATACGATGAGCTTGGCATAAATCTTGACCGCTCGACTACCGCGGGCTTTAAGAACTATTATTCAACACGTTATCTCATCTGGGCAAACGATGCCGCCAAAGAAGTCTGCGATAATGATTTTATCGGCTCCGGTCCGGATATCAGCCCGTGTTATCTCATGAATGTGCTGTTTTCTCAGCTCGGCTGGGACGGCACAGCTTACATGAAATTCATGAACGACGCGCAGAGCGCTCTTCCGGTCATAAACACATCCGGCTTCTACCTTGTTGACGGCGAGGTCACCGACTCCATAAGCGGCAGTCTTCTCGATCAGAAGCAGACGATCAACAAAGTGCAGTATTACATGAGACGGAATTTTAAGTTTTCGGAGGCAGCATCATGACAGCAGGACAGAGCTTTGTGAAAGCCATCAAGCCGCTCGGCTGCGTACTGTTTCTTATTCTGTTTGCCGTATTCATGGTGTTCTGCTTCACGAGCAAAGCTCCGCTGGGCGATAAATATACCTGTCCGCAGACAACGGAGTATTACTCAGAGCATCTTGACGAGTTCGAGCAGGAGCTGAAAACAAATCTTCTTCCGCTTGTTGACGGCATTGAGGACTGCCGCCGGAGCGGAGACAAAATAACGATCGTCATCGATCCCGAGAGCTTTGACGCATCGTCGCAGATAATCTATCACTATTATGGCAAAACTTTATTTGACATACAAAAATCAGAGAAATGAGTGATCAAAATGAAAGACGGATTTATTAAAGTTGCTGCCGCATCTCCGATGATCAAGGTTGCCGATGCCGATTATAACGCCGGCAAGGTCATCGAGTGCATGAAAAAAGCGGCCGACAAGGGTGTTAAAGTTCTCGTTTTCCCCGAGCTTACGCTGACCGGCTGCTCCTGCTATGACCTTGTAGGTCACAGCGTCATTCTCCGCGGCGCCGAAAGAGCGCTTGAAAAGGTAATCGAAGCCAGCGCCGGAAGCGACATGCTCGTTATCGTCGGTCTGCCCTATGCTCCGCGCGGCGGTGCACTGTACAGCGTAGCGGCCGTCATCTCCGACGGCGAGCTTCTCGGCCTTGTTCCCCGTTCCGAAACCGACGGCACACTGTTTGCCGCTGCCGACGACGAGGGCGGCGAGGAGACCGTTTGCGGCAAGTTCGACGCGTTCTTTGATACCGAGCTGCTGTTTACAAGCGATGTGCTGCCCGGCCTTTCAGTCGCGGTAGAGCTGGGTGCCGACGCGGACGCCATAGACGCTCCGGCTGCGCGCCACGCTCTGGCCGGTGCTACCGTTATCGCCTCGCTTGCATCCTTCCCGGCCACCGTCACCTCTACCATCGAGGCTACCGAAGCGGTCAAATACCGCTCCAAGCATCTCAAGTGCGGCGTTATCCTCGCCGCGCCCGGCAAGGGTGAGAGCACGACCGACAACGTATACTCCGGCCTGTGCATGGTCGCCGAAAACGGCGAGGTGCTTGCCTCCGACGAGTGTGAGGACTGCTTCGTTGTTTCCGAGATCGACGTTGAGTACCTCGAAAATCTCCGCCGCAAGAGCGGAAAATACGGCAGAAGCCAGTATAAATACAGCCACTCCGAGCTTTACTGGGGCGAGGAGGTCTGCGAAACCGAGCTTACGCGCACTTATCGCAAGCTGCCGCATCTGCCCGAGTTTGAAAAGGACATGGGCAACTACTGCCGCCGCATGATCGACATTCAGGTGTCCGGCCTTGTAAAGCGCATGACCTACGCCGGTCTTGACCACTGCGTGGTCGGCATCTCCGGCGGCGTTGACTCGACCCTGACCGTTATGATCTGCGCAGAGGCCGTCAAGCGCATGGGTCTGCCCTCGACAAACGTCGTTGCCTGCACCCTGCCCTGCTTCGGAACCTCGTCACGCACGAAGTCCAACGCCATCATCGTTGCCGAGCAGGTCGGCGCGGAGGTCCGCGTAATCGATATCGGTGAGAGCGTTTACAAGCACTTTGACGATATCGGACATGCACACGACGACTACTCCATCGCTTTTGAGAACGCACAGGCGCGCGAGCGCACGCAGGTGCTCATGGATATCGCCAACAAGGTCAACGGCCTTGACGTCGGCACTGAGGACCTCAGCGAGTTCGTTGACGGCTGGTGCACCTACAACGGCGACCACACCAGCATGTACGACGTGAACATGGGCCTGACCAAAACTCAGGTTCGCGCAGGCGTTCGCTACATCGCCCAGCACACCGAGGACAAGGTACTTGCCGATGCGCTGTGGGACGTTCTTGACTGCCCCGTAACGCCCGAGCTGCTGCCGATCCACGACGATCAGATCGAGCAGAAGAGCGAGGAAAACGTCGGCTCCTACAGCCTGCAGGACTTCTTCACCCACAAGATGATGATCTGCGGCTTCTCCCCGGCAAAGACCATGCGTCTTGCAAAGGCCGCCTACGGCGACGAGTTCACCGACGAGGAGCTGACCAAGTGGCTCCGCAGCTACTGCAAGCGCTACTTCAGCCAGCAGTTTAAGCGCAGCTGCCTGATGGACGGCCCGAGCGTCGAGGCATTCTCCGTCTCGCCCAGAACCGGCTTCCTCATCCCCTCGGATGCCGAAAACAGCCTGTTCATGGCCTCGCTCGACACCGTTGCAAAAGAGTAATATAAACTTTTTAAGCCCCCACGTTAAGCCGAATGGCATAACGTGGGGGCTTTTTCATTTTCTTGACAAATTTCCGGCTTCAAGCTATCATGAAGTCATGACAGATTTGATAACATGTCGCAAATTTTAAGCAGGAGTTGAACGCCATGAAAAGCTCAAAGCGAAAAATCATCATAGGCGGCATTGCGCTGCTGGCATATGTGGCGCATGTGCTGACTGCGGCGCTTGATTCCAAGCCCGGCGACGTTTCAAAGGCTCAATTTGTCGTTCAGCTCGGCGCGGACGAGAAGCTTACGCTCAGGGCCGGTCAGAGCGCCGAGCTGAGGCTTGAGTATCCGCTTGAAAACGCAAGCAGCATCCTTGTGCTAAACGACGAGAGCACGGTAGCCTGCAATAGCTCACGGCTTATTATAAACGACCCGAACCGCATAAATCTGTCGTGCAACGACGAGGCCGTCGCCGTTTCGGAATACGGCGGCGAGCTTGACCTCTCTGAAGGCCCCAATTGCTTTACAATAAATATCGGATAGCAAAAGAAATCCCGCCCTCTCGGACGGGATTTCTTAATAGGGATAGGTAATGTTTAAAATCGTGGAAGATTATTTCGTGAAATCGGGGGTCGGCAGCATGTACTCAAGCACACCCAGTACCGGGAAGAGCAGTGCCAGGAAGCCGAAGTGCGAATTGCCGGTGGAGCCAAACATGTCGAAGCAGAAGATGCACAGTGCTGCAAAAGCGATGACGGTGAATATGATCTTACGGATGAAATTTTTTACTTCGCTACTCATTTTAAAAACTCCTTTTATAATATATTCGAATTGGTTTTTATGCTTGTCAGAGATTTAACTTTCTCTTTCTGATATCATAATACTACCGAAAGTCACATTAAGCAAGCGAATAAAATTCATGTATTACATGACGTTTTGTAATGTTAGTTAATTAACTATCAATATTTTTAGAGGCGCATTGACGCACCTACGGATACGGTTATTGCGTGAACCCAGTATCGAAGATGTGGAGAAAACCATGACGTTTCGCACCCCATTAGTCTGCACTGATTGTAGGGGCGATCATTGATCGTTTTTTTAGCCACGGTTTTGCCGGCATCCACCGGTCGCGCTGACGCAACAACCGTATCGGCAATTATTCAACTATTAATTATTCATTATTCATTAGGACGGTCACAGACCGTCCCTTTTGCCTTCCCCTGCGTAGCTTGAGGGGAAGGTGTCACCTTTGGTGACGGATGAGGTGTTATTAAATCTGCGGTGTTAACCGCTACATTATAAAAAACGGGCGGCCAATGGCCGCCCCTACGATTATATGTTTATATGTTTTGGTACCGACTTAACCGCAACACACGGAACAGGCGAGCCCGTTCCCTATGAGCGGCCGTTGGCGCAGCGGAGAGCTAATAGCTGATAGTTAACAGGTTTTTTATTCAACCCCTTGGCAGCAAAGCTGCCTGCTCCCCTTGACAGGTGAGCCAATTGGGCGCGGCAAAAAATCCAGCGCTGCACTTGCGTTACGCGAAACGTCACGGTTTATTCCAATGTTCCGAACCGGGATATCGCAAAACTCAGCACCGCACTAACGTATGGCGGCAGTTTCCCGGTTTCGTCGGTACTTTCGACACCGGGCTACCAGAGATAACCGTATCCGCAGCAGCCTCAAAGCGCCTCTAAAAGAAGCTCGGCGATCTGGACGGCGTTGGTTGCGGCGCCCTTGCGAACCTGGTCGCCGCAGCACCAGATGTTCAGGCCGCGCTCATCGGTGAGATCCTCGCGGATGCGTCCGACGAAAACGAGATCCTGGTTCTGCGTGTCCAGCGGCATGGGGTACTGCAGCGCGTTGAGATCGTCAACGAGCTTCACGCCGGGAGCGGCTGCGATGACCTCGCGCGCACGCTCGACGGAGATTTTTTCTTTGGTTTTCAGGCAGATGGAAACGCTGTGGCTGCGCACGACAGGCACGCGCACGCAGGTGCAGCTGACCTTCAGCTCGGGGAGATGCATGATGCGTCTGCCCTCGTTCTGAAGCTTCATCTCCTCGGAGGTATAGCCGGCAAACTGCTCGCCGCCGATCTGCGGAATGACGTTGTAGGCGATCTGGTACGCAAAAACCTTCGGCTCGTAGCTTTCGCCCTTGGCGAGCGCCTCGACCTCGCCGAAAAGCTCCTTCGGACCGGCAGCACCTGCGCCGGAAACGGCCTGATAGGACGAAACGACCATGCTCTCTATCGGGGAGACCGCGTTGAGCGCGTTGACCGCGGTGCAGGAGATGACAGTGGTGCAGTTGGGGTTTGCGATAACGCCCTTGTGCTTTTTAACGTCCTCGGGGTTTATCTCGGGAACGACGAGGGGCACATCGGGACACAGGCGGAACGCGCTGGAGTTGTCGATAAACACAGCGCCCGATGCCTTGATATCATCGACGAAGCGTTCGGCAATATCGTTCTCGGCAGCGCCGAGGATAATGTCCAGACCTTCGAAATTTTCTCTGCACGCCTCGACGACGACGTGGCCGTTTATCTCCTTGCCTGCGGAGTTGCGGCTTGCAAGCAGCCTCAGCTCGCCGACGGGGAAGCTGCGCTCGGCGAGAATTTTCATCATTTCCTGTCCGACGGCGCCGGTCGCGCCGAGAATACCTACGTTGTATTTTTTCATTTTGACTTTACTCCTTATTTTACAAAGCTATTATATAGTACGCGCACGCAGCTTTCAAAATCATCGTTATTTACGCCGACGATAATGTTCAGCTCGTCCGGACCCTGGGATATCATGCGGATGTTGATGCCGGCCTTGCCGAGCGCGGCGAAGATGCGGCCGGATGTGCCGGGCTTGAAGGCCATCTGACGGCCGACGGCTGCAACGACGGAAATTCCGCCGGTTATCTGGATGTTGTCGGGGCTGAGCGCATCGCGGATCTCGCCGACGATGGAATAGATGCGGTCCTTTGCCTTATCTGCGGCAACGACGAATGATACGCTGTCGATGCCGGAGGGGGTGTACTCAACGCACACGCCGTGCTTTTCAAAAACCTCGAGCATCTGCCGCAGCGAGCCCATCTGCGAGCTCATCCCGGCCTTGGAAACGGTGATGATGGAGAAATTTTTGCGCCCGGCTATGCCGGTGATGAAGCGGTCGCTGATCTCCTCGTCGGCAAAGCGCTCCATGATAAGCGTGCCGGGGTGATCCGGCTCGTTCGTGTTGCGGATGTTCAGCGGAATGTTCTTCTCACGCACGGGGAACACCGCTCCCTCATGCAGCACCTGCGCGCCCATGTAGCTCAGTTCGCGCAGCTCGTTGTAGGTTATGCGCTCGATGGTGTCGGGATCGTCAACTATGCGCGGATCGGCCATGAGTATGCCGGAAACATCCGTCCAGTTTTCGTAAACGTCGGCGTCCAGCGCCGCCGCTGCCAGCGCGCCGGTCACGTCGCTGCCGCCGCGCGTGAGCACTCGTATGCTGCCGTCGGGCATTGCGCCGTAAAAGCCGGGGGTGACTATCCTGCGGCCGGTGGCAAGGCGCTCAAGCTCCTCGTAGGAGCGCTCCTTGTCGATGGTGCCGTCGAAGGAAAAATGCAGCCAAAGCTCCGCGTCGAGGAAGTCGTAGCCGAGGAAATCGGCCATGAGCTTTGCCGAGAAATATTCGCCGCGCGATACGAGCTTATCCTTGGATATACCGGCCTCGATCTCCTCGCGCAGCGCGGAAAGCTCGGAGTCGATATCGACCGAAAGCCCAAGCTCGGCGCAGATCTCGCGATAGCGGTCGGCGATCATGTCGAACACCGGGTCGCAGCTGACGCCGTACTTTTTGTGCGCATGGCACAGGTACAGAAGATCCGTAAGCTTGTGATCGTCCTTGAAGCGCTTGCCGGCCGCGGAAACGACGATGACCTTGCGCGCCGGGTCTGCCTCGATGATGGACCTGACTTTTCTGAACTGTCCGGCGTCCGCCATTGACGAGCCGCCGAATTTTGCAACCTTTAACATTATAATTATATCAGCCCGGCTATGAACACTCCGGGATCTGCCTCCTTTGCCTTTGCTGCCCATGCGTGCATTTTCGCAACGGGAACGGGCATCGTTACGACGCCCTCGCCGCATTTTTCCGCTTCGATCGAGCTTAAAAATTCGTCGCTGCCTGAAAAACGCACATAGTAGGGGTGCGAAGCCGCGTTGTTGTCAACGGGAACGTCTCGCACGAGCGAGGTGTAAAACTCCTTCACGCCGCCGATTATGTCGGCGCAGTCGGCCACGGCGTTGTACGCGGTGGGGTAGCGCCCGGCGCCCTGACCGTAGAAGCTCTCCTTGCCGGTAAGCTCCGTGACGAAGGAAATGACGTTGCGATTTGTCGAGACCGCAGCCTCAAGCTCGCCCGAGGGCACAAAGCACGGCTCAACATAGCAGCTCACGGCGCCCGATGCGCTCTTTTCGCCGAAGGCGAGCATTTTGCAGATGCGCGATCTGCTCTCGGCCGCGGCAATGTCGCAGGATAAAATGCTGCGGATGCCGAACACGGGAACGTCCGCTTCCGAGAGGCATGCGTCGAATGAAACGTTTGCCGAGATGACGGCCTTGCGCTGGATATCCAGTCCGTCGATATCCGCGGAGGGGTCTGCCTCGGCATAGCCGAGCTTCTGCGCCTCGGCGAGAACCTCGGAAAAGTCCGAGCCGTCGGTGTGCATCGCGTCGAGGATGAAGTTCGTCGTTCCGTTCATGATGCCGCAGAACGACTGCACGCTGTCGAGCCGCTTTACGCGTTCGAGATTGACCAGCCACGGAATTCCGCCGCCGACTGCCGGTGTGCAGCGGAACGCAACGCCGCATTCTGCCGCGAGTGAGACAAGCTCTTTATAATAATGTGCAACAAGGTGCTTGTTTGCCGTTACGACGTTTTTGCCGGCCTTCATCGCCGCCGCGACATATTCAAACGCCGGCGACAGGCCGCCCATGACCTCGACGACCGTATCGACCTCTTTATCATTTAATATAATGTTTATGTCCTTAACGGCCTTTTCGCCAAGCTCCGGCTTGTCCCTGCGTACGAGAACGTATTTGACCGACATGTCCGCGCGCTTATCCGCTATTTCCAAAACTCCGCCGCCGACAACTCCGCAGCCCAAAAGTGCAATGTTCATATCTTTACCGCCTTTATGTGTCTTTCAGTCAAAAACATATGTTTTTGAGCTGAGAACAATATAACATGCATATCAGCATTATGCAAGTCTTTTCTTCAAAAACCATGTAAAAAAGCAACAATAAGTCCACCGCAAAATAGGGCAGAATGACGAAAATGCAATTCACGGGCAGAAAACTTGCAGAATCGCATCCTGCGGTTTTGCAACTACATGTAGTTTGAAATTCCTCAGCAAGGGGAAGATGTTGCAAAAATGCTTGAAAAAACGGCAAAAATTTAATTAAAAATACATTAGCTTGCGAAATTTTTTGCAAATTTTCAAAGTCTGAATTTCATTTTCGGACTTGAAATGCCGCTCCGGAGAGTGTATAATACATTCGTGATGAATTTTTACAGATGACATTATTCAAAACAGAAAATTCAGATTCAACAGGAGGAAAAACATAATGAAAAGAATAATAGCTATGCTTCTGGCTGTTGTTATGGTCTTCGCGCTGTGCGCTTGCTCGAACGGCGGAGATAACGGCGGCACAGACGCAAAGGATGACGGCAAAGTCAGCCTCGACTTCGTGACCGGCGGCGAGCAGGGCACCTACTATGCCTTCGGCACCGTTCTGGCACAGCAGGTCTCCGACAAAACCTCGACCAGCGTCACCGCTCTGTCCGGCAACGGCTCGCAGGCAAACGTTGAGGATATTGCAGGCGGCAATGCTCAGCTCGGTTTCGTACAGTCCGACGTTATGAGCTATGCTTACAACGGCGAGAAGCTCTTCACCGAAAAAGTGACCGACTTCTCCGTAGTCGCAGCTCTTTACATGGAGCAGGTCCAGATCGTGACTCTCAATCCCGACATCAAGACCGTTGCAGACCTCAAGGGCAAGACCGTTTCCATCGGCGCAAAGGGCTCCGGCGTTTACTTCAACGCACTTGACCTCCTCGGCGCATACGGCCTGACCGAAAACGACATCAAGCCCGAGTACCTCAACTTCGGTGACTCCACCGACAGCCTCAAGGACGGCAAGATCGACGCAGCATTCGTCGTAGCAGGCGCTCCCACCCCCGCTGTTCAGGACCTGAGCACCGGCAAGCAGGTCTACCTCGTCTCCCTCGACAAGGATCACATCGACAGCCTGATCGCTTCCAACCCCTACTACAAGGAGTACACCATCTCCAAGGAAGTCTACAATACTCCCGAAGACGTCACCACAGTTGCTGTCGCAGCAGTAGTCATTGCTCGCAACGACGTTTCCGAGGCAGCTATCTACAACTTTGTTTCCGCTATCTTCAATAACATCAACGACATCGGCCACGCAAAGAAGGCAGAGCTGAGCCTTGACTTTGCTTCTTCCATCACCAACGTACCGTACCATCCCGGTGCTGCAAAGTACTTTGCAGAGAAGGACATCACCGTTAACACTGCCGCATAATTAACGGCATCTTAACGCAAAATTACGGTATAATTAATGACTACGGCACTTTTTTGTGCCGTAGTCATTGCAGTAATTACAACAAAGACTCCCGGTGCTTTGTTGAGTTCAGAGACCCCTGAGCTCAACAAAGCATCGGAATGAAAGGATTGTTCTCGTATGTCCCTGTTCAAGAAAAAGGATCCGACGGCTCCCGAAGCTCCGGCGGACGAGATAAAAGTTGACGGCTCGGCGGCATTCGGCGAGTTTGAGACCGTTTCTGCGGCAGAAGTTGACGAGGTCATGAAAAAATACGACCGCGAGTCGAACACCCGTATCTGGACCGGAGTTCCCAAGAGGGTCATCCAGTTCATCATGGCTCTTTTCTCGCTCTACTGCATCTATTCCACCCTGTGGAGCAATGCCTCGCTTGAGGTCCGCCTCATGATCTTCCTCGGCTGCGTAACCATCATGGGTTTTTTGTACTACCCCATGAGCAAGCACCACGTCAGGGAAAACTACATCCCGTGGTTTGACTGGATCATCATGATCGTCGGTGCAGCCTGCTTCTTCTATTACGCGTTTAATTTTGACGCTATCATCAAGGTGCTCACGAGCGCATCGAAGATGACCCCGACCCTTACTGTTATCGGCATAATCGGCATTCTCTCCCTTGTCGAGCTGTGCCGCAGATGCGTCGGCATTCCCATCCTGTGCGTCGCCGGCGCACTGCTCGTGTACACGTTCTGGAGCATGCTCTCCAAGGGCATGGATCTCGAGCGTGTGCTCGGCCGTGTGATCTACACGCTGTTTTACGGCACCGGCGGCGTCATCGGCACCCCGATTAACGTCTGCGCGAAGTTCATCGTCGTGTTCATCGTATTCGGTGCCTTCCTTGAGCGCACCGGCATTGCGAAGTTCTTCATCGACCTTGCAAACAAGGCAGCCGGTGCATCCTCCGGCGGTCCGGCAAAGGTCGCGGTTATTTCTTCGGCTCTGTGCGGCATGGTTTCCGGCTCTTCTGTCGGCAACACAGTCACCACCGGCTCCGTCACCATCCCCATGATGAAAAAGACCGGCTACAAGCCCGAGTTTGCAGGCGCAGTTGAAGCGGCGGCATCTACCGGCGGCCAGATCATGCCCCCCATCATGGGCGCGGCGGCGTTCCTGATGGCCGAGTATGTCGGCGTTACTTACGGCGAGATCGCGCTCAAGGCGATACTCCCGGCGTTCCTGTACTTTGCAGGCATATTCATCGCAGTCCACCTCGAGGCCAAGAAGCTCGGACTCAAGGGCCTTTCGCGCAGCGAAATGGTCCCCGGCAAGGAGCTTGCCGTCAAGAGCTATCTGCTCATTCCCATCGTTCTGCTGGTCGTTCTCGTCAGCCTGAACGTTTACACCATGCAGAAGGCAGCCGCACTGTCCATCATCGCGGCTATCGCGGTCGGCGTTATCAACAAGGACAGCCGCCTTACCCCGGAAAAGTTCCTTGAAGCGCTGGAAGCAGGCGGCAAGGGTACCATCACCGTCGCCGTTGCCTGTGCAATGGCAGGTATCATAGCAGGCTGCATCACCGTAACCGGTCTTGCATCCAAGCTCATCACCGCCATCGTCGCTCTGTCCGGCAACACCCTCATCATCGGTCTGTTCCTGACCATGATCTGCTGCATCATCCTCGGCATGGGCGTTCCCACAACGGCTAACTACTGCATCATGGCGGCAACCTGCGCTCCCATCCTCGAGAAGCTCGGCGTACCCACGGTCGCGGCTCACTTCTTCGTGTTCTACTTCGGCATCGTTGCCGATATCACACCTCCCGTCGCCCTCGCGGCCTACGCAGGCAGCGCGATAGCAAAGTCAAACCCGATGAAAACCGGCATCAACGCAACAAAGCTTGCTATTGCCGCATTCATCGTTCCCTATGTTTTCGCTTACAGCCCCTCGATGCTCTTCGTTGACGTCGAAAGCTGGGTCGATATCGTGACCATCTGCCTGAGCGCTATGCTCGGCATTTACGGCGTCGCAGCCGGACTCAACGGCTTTGTCAAGCGCAAGCTCAACTGGCTGTTCCGCGTTCTGTTCATCGTCGGCGGTCTGACACTCATCATCCCCGGCTGGAAGACCGACGCGATCGGCCTTATCCTCGTTGGCGGCATCACCGCTTATGAGTTCATCATGGCTAAGAAAGAGCAGAACGAGGCCATGGCATAAGGCGCAAAAACGTTTGACTTTTTAAAAAAACCTGCTATAATCACTGATGTTGTGTAGCAAAAAGAGCGTAAGTCCAAACCGGACTTGCGCTCTTTTTATTTTTTCAGAGGCGCATTCACATCGTACCGATACGGTTTTTGCGTCAGCACGGTGTCGAGACTGCGTGCAAAACCGTGTGTGCCACGCGCTACGTTAGTGCGGCATAGCGTTTTGCTGCCCGGTTCGGCACTGCGGAGGAAACCGTGGCGTTTCGCACCCCATAATATTGTGCTATATTAGTGCAAAATTTGCGCCGCATCTCATTGGCTCACCTGTCAAGGGGAGCAGGCAGCTTTGCTGCCGAGGGGTTGAATTTAAGCAAACACCATAGCTATTAACTATCAGCTATTAGCTCTCCGCTGCGGCCACTGGTCGCTACAGCTATAGATTTGAGTACAGGCAAAACCGTGGCAAACGGAACGGATAAATCCGTTCCCTACAAGGGTGCGGTGCAAAATTCAGCAGCGCACTTATGTAGCGCGGCAGTCTCCCGGTTTTGTCGGCAGTCTCGAACCGGGCTACCAGAGATATGCGTATCCGTAGGTGCGGTAAATCGCAACTAAAAGAACGAAAAAAGCTCGCCGTTATGGCGAGCTTGTTTCGGGTAATATCAGGTTATTACACAGCGCGGGTGACCTTACCGCTGCGCAGGCAGCGAGTGCATGCATAAACATGCTTCGGACTTCCGTCCACGATCGCCTTGACGCGCTTCACATTGGGCTTCCAAGTACGGTTGGAACGCCTGTGGGAATGAGACACCTGAATGCCAAAGGCAACGCCCTTGTCGCAAAACTGACATTTTGCCATAAGTTGAAGCACCTCCTTGCTTGTGTTTAACTGCGTGCAATTTGCAGACAGCTTATTAATAATAACAGAATAAGCCTGTAATTGCAAGAAAAATTTTCGCCGTTGTAAAAATCGTTGCAAAATAATGCATTTGAGGTTAATATTAATAATGAAATAATATAGTTAAAAGGAGATCGGCAATGGCGAGTAAATATTCTGTTCCGCTGCGGACGATCGTGGAGGAAAACGGCCTTGAGCCGCTGCACACCTCGAGCGATTATGATACGCGGCTTCTGACGGTGGCGGATGTGAACCGCCCCGCGCTTCAGCTTGCCGGATTTTATAACTACTTTGACCCCAACAGGCTCCAGATAATCGGACGGGTCGAGAGCACATATCTTGAGCTCAAGACCGAGGCCGAGCGCCGCAGCTGCTTCGAGGAGCTTATGCGCTATGACATATCTGCGCTGGTGATCTGCCACGGTGCGTCGGCGTTTCCCGAGTGCCTCGAGGTCGCGGGGAAGTACGACCGCAACCTTTTCGTAACGCCCGAGGATACCTCCGACTTCATGGCCGATGTCATAAGCTCGCTGCACACGCACCTTGCGCCGCGCACGACGATGCACGGCGTGCTCGTTGAGGTACACGGCGAGGGCGTGCTTTTAACCGGCGACTCCGGCATAGGCAAAAGCGAAACTGCGCTTGAGCTTATAAAGCGCGGACACAAGCTCATTGCCGACGACGCGGTGGACATTCGCCGCATCGGACGCGACAGGCTCGTCGGCACGGCGCCGGAGCTTATACGGTATTACATGGAGCTGCGCGGCATAGGCGTTGTCGATGTCAGGCACCTTTACGGCGTTGGCGCCGTAAAGCCCGAGGGCGCGATCGACCTCGTTGTGAACCTCGAGGTCTGGGACGATCAGAAGGCGTACGACCGCCTTGGCCTTATAAGCGAAACGCAGGATATCCTCGGTGTGACGGTGCCGAGCGTGACGATCCCGGTGCGTCCCGGCAGGAACCTTGCCGTTATCCTCGAGCTTGCGGCAATGAACAACCGCCAGAAGAAGATGGGCTACAACGCCGCGGAAACTCTCGCGTCAAACGTAGATCACGCCGTTGACAACGGCACGTTTTAATAGGAGATAGTATGGAAGGTCTTGAAAAAGCAATTGAACAGATAAAGGAGAACATGCCCAAGCTCGATCTGAGGGAAAACGAGCCGATGCGCAACCACTGCTCGTTCAAGGTCGGCGGCGAGGTGCGCGCGTTTGCCGTGCCGGGCGATCTTTTCGAGATGTCGAAGGTCATGTTCTATCTGCATATGAACGGCGTTTCGCCGCTGACGCTCGGCAAGTGCACCAACGTCATCTTCCCCGATGAGGGGCTTGATATCATGGTCATCAGCACGGAAAACCTGCGCAAGCTGCGCCTTGGCGAGACTGAGAACACCATCTATGCCGAAGCCGGCGTATCGCTTGCAAAGCTCGCGCAGTTTGCGCGCGACAACGGCCTTTCCGGGCTTGAGTTTGCAAGCGGCATTCCCGGCTCGGTGGGCGGCGGCGTTCTGATGAACGCCGGAGCTTACGGCGGAGAGATGAAGGATGTTGTCGAATCGGTCGTCGTGTACTATGTCCCGACGCAGGCTCTGACCGAGGTCAAAGGCTCCGACTGCGGCTTTGAATATCGCCGCAGCGCATTTGAGAAGATAAACTGTGCGATCATGGGCGCGGTGTTCAAGCTTACTCCCGACGACCCCGAGGCCATCGGCGCGCGCATGAAGGAAATGAACGAAAAGCGCACGGCAAGTCAGCCGCTGGATATGCCCTCGGCAGGCAGCGCGTTCAAGCGCCCCGTGGGCGGCTACGCCGCGGCGCTCATTGACCGGTGCGGTCTGAAGGGCTACACCGTCGGCGGTGCGCAGATAAGCCAAAAGCATGCCGGCTTTGCGGTCAATACGGGCAGCGCAACATACGACGATGTCGTTGAACTGCTCGACCACGTCCGCCGCGAGGTCTATGCGCAGACACAGATCACCCTCGAGCCGGAGATACGCATCTACCCCAAGGGCATGATGCTTGTTGACGACTGGCGCGAGAGAAAGCAGACCATCATCGACGGTATGCTCGAGCAGGCAAAGCAGAATGCCGCAGACTCGGCGGCCGAGAGCAGAGACGTTCGGCCGAGCTGAGCGTTTTGGAGAGTGGATATATGGAGTTTCTTATCATAACCGGATTGTCCGGCGGCGGCAAGAGCCAGGCCGCGGACATAATTGAGGATCTGGACTACTACTGCGTGGATAACATGCCCGTTGCGCTCATTCCGAAGTTTGCCGAGCTTTGCGCGGCGACAAAGGGACGCTATGAGAAGGTCGCTCTGGTGACGGATATCCGCGAAAAAAACGGAATAAAGGACATTTTCAACGCACTCGAAACGCTCAGAGAGATGGACTTCGGCTATAAGATCCTGTTCATGGAGGCAAAGCCGTCGGTCATCGTAAAGCGCTATAAGGAGTCGCGCCGTCCGCATCCGCTGGCGGCAAAGTCCGGCGGCTCGATCGAGGACGCGATACTCAAGGAGACCGAGCAGCTGCGCCCGATACGCGACATTGCCGACTATATCATCGACACCTCGCACCTGACCCTCGGGCAGCTGCACAACGAGCTGTACACTTACTTTTCCGACTCCGCGACCGACCGCGCGATCATGGTAAACGTCATATCCTTCGGCTTTAAATACGGCATGCCGCTGGACGCCGACCTCGTGTTCGACGTGAGATTTCTGCCCAATCCCTTTTACGTTGAGGATCTGAAGCTTTTAAGCGGCCTTGACGCACCGGTCAGGGACTATGTTTTCAGCTTTGAGCAGTCGAACGTTTTCATGGACAAGCTCACGGACATGATAGAGTATCTGCTGCCGCTGTACATAGAAGAGGGAAAGTACAGCCTTACGATCGCCATCGGCTGCACCGGCGGCCGGCACCGCTCCGTCGCCGTGGCCTCGGCGCTTGCCGGGCATCTCAAGTGCTTCGGCGTGCCGACGGTGAGCATAAACCGCGATATAAACAAATAAGCATGGAAAAAACCTTCGCACAAAAAGTTAAAACAGAGCTGTGTCAGCCTCGGGTCGAGCGCAAATGCTGCGCCGTCGCCGAGGCCTACGGCGTTCTGCTGTATGCGCACAGCTTTTCGGCAAAGGAAATACGCATAACGACGGCAAGCGACGAGCTTGCCGCGCGTCTTCCGCATCTGATGCGCCGCGCCTTCGGCATCGACTTTGACGAGCCGGAGAAAAGCCGCGGCGTGAAGCATTCGTTCCGGGTAAATGATCCGGACAAGCTGCGCGCGGTGTTCGACGTTGTCGGAAACGACATGAACAGCCCCTCGCTGCACATAAACTTCGGCGTCATCGAGGAGCCGTGCTGCAAGGCCTCGTTTATCCGCGGCGCGTTTCTCGCCGGCGGCTCGGTGACAGACCCGGCAAAGCGCTATCACATGGAGCTTGCCACGACGCACTACAGCGTAAGCCGCGAGACATACTCGGTGCTGCTTGAGATGGGCTTTTCGCCCAAGGAGGCGCAGCGCAAGGGCGACTACCTGCTGTATTTCAAAAAAAGCGAGCATATAGAAGACCTGCTGACGACGATCGGCGCGCCGGTCGCTGCGATGGATATCATGTCCGCCAAGGTCGAAAAGGACATGAAAAACAGCATAAACCGCAAGGTAAACTGCGATTCTGCAAATGCCGACAAGGTCGTCGAGGCCGCGGCAAAGCAGATGGAGGCCATCCGCCGCATAGATAAGCTCTATGGGCTTGATTCGCTGCCGGATAAGCTTCAGGAGGCCGCGCTTCTGCGCTACGCAAACCCCGAGGCGAGCCTTGCCGACCTTGCCACGCTCTCGTATCCGCCGGTATCCAAAAGCTGCCTGAGCCACAGGCTCAAGAAGCTGCTGACATACACTCCCGAGGAAGACTGAATATGAGCTTTGTTCACCTGCATGTTCATACCGAATATTCGCTGCTCGACGGCGACTGCCGCATCGAGCCGCTCGTTGCGCGCGCAAAGGAGCTGGGGCAGACCGCTCTTGCCGTCACCGACCACGGCGTCATGTACGGCGCCGTCGCGTTTTACAAGGCCTGCTGCGCGGCCGGTATAAAGCCGATCATCGGCTGCGAGGTCTATGTTGCGCCGAGATCGCGCTTTGACAAGGAGCACGGCGTTGACTCGGAGTACACGCACCTCATCCTGCTGTGCAAAAACGAAACGGGCTACAAAAATCTGTGCTACCTCGTTTCCATGGCCTTCACCGAGGGCTTTTACAACAAGCCGCGCATAGACTGGGCGCTGCTGCACGAGCGCGCCGAGGGGCTTATCTGCCTTTCCGGCTGCGTCGCCGGTGCTATACCGCGCATGATAAACGCCGGAAACTACGAGGGCGCGAAGAACAAGGCGCTGGAGCTGAGCGAGCTTTTCGGCAGGGACGGCTTTTATCTTGAGATCCAGGATCACGGCCTTGAGGCCGAAAAGCGCGCGGCCGAGGGGCTTTTGCGCATCCACCGCGAGACCGGCATTCCCCTTGCCGTCACAAACGACGCGCACTATGTCGAAAAAGACGACGCGTATTATCAGGACGTTCTGATGTGCGTGCAGATGCAGAAAACCATAACCGACCCTGCGCGCATGAAATTTGAGACCAACGAGTTTTACCTCAAGGATGAGGCCGAGATGCGCGCGCTTTTCCCCGAATATCCCGAGGCCGCCGACAACACCGCGAAGATCGCGGACATGTGCGGCTACGACTTCGAGTTCGGAAAATACAAGCTGCCGCGCTTCAAGCTGCCCGAGGGCGAGAGCGACAGCTTTGACTATCTGCAAAAGCTCTGCCGCGCAGGACTTGCGTGCAGATACCCGAACGACGACGGAACCGTTGCAAAGCAGCTCGACTATGAGCTTGCCATGATAAAAAAGATGGGCTTTGTCGATTACTTCCTCATCGTTTCCGACTTCATCGCCTACGCGAAAAGCCAAAAGATCCCCGTCGGCCCCGGGCGCGGCTCGGCAGCCGGCAGCGTCGTTTCCTACACGCTGAACATCACCGACGTCGATCCTATAAAATACAGCCTTTATTTCGAGCGATTTCTAAACCCCGAGCGCGTGAGCATGCCCGATATCGACATCGACTTCTGCGTCAACCGCCGCGGCGAGGTCATCGACTACGTCAACCGCAAATACGGCCACGACCACGTTGCGCAGATAGTAACCTTCGGCACGATGGCAGCTCGCGCTGCCGTGCGCGACGTTGCGCGCGTGCTCGACATAAGCTACGGCGACGCCGACGCCGTTGCAAAGGCCATACCCATGGGGCCGAACATGACCATAAAGGACGCGCTGCGCGTGTCAAAGCCCCTGCGCGACATGTACGAGGGCGACGAGATGCTGCACAGGCTCATCGACGTTGCCGAAGCGCTCGAGGGCATGCCGCGCCACGCGAGCATGCACGCAGCCGGCGTTGTAATAACCGATAAGCCCGTTTATGAATACGTTCCGCTGTCGAAAAACGACGAGTCGGTCGTCACGCAGTATCAGATGACGACGCTCGAGGAGCTGGGGCTTCTCAAGATGGACTTTCTCGGTCTGCGAAACCTCACGGTGCTCGAGGACGCGGCGAAAATGGTGCGGCGCACCGAGCCGGATTTCGAGGTCGAAAAGATCCCCGACGGCGATGCGGAGGTTTTCAAAATGCTCTCGGAGGGGCATACAAGCGGCGTTTTCCAGCTTGAAAGCACCGGCATGACCGGCGTTTGCACCGGCCTCAAGCCCAAGAGCATTGAAGACATCACCGCAGTCATAGCCCTTTACCGCCCCGGCCCGATGGACAGCATCCCGCGATTTATCGAGTGCTCGGCGCATCCCGAGAAGATAAGCTACAAGCACGAGCTTCTGCGCCCGATACTTGAGGTCACCTACGGCTGCATCGTCTATCAGGAGCAGGTAATTGAAATTTTCCGCCGCCTTGCCGGATTTTCGCTCGGCCAGGCAGATATGATCCGCCGCGCGATGAGCAAGAAAAAGCACAAGGTCATCGACGCCGAGCGCGTCGCCTTCGTCCACGGCGATGAAAGCCGCGGCATCGATGGCGCGGTAAAGCGCGGCATTACCGAGGATATAGCAAACAGCATCTATGACGAGATCCTTGACTTTGCGTCCTACGCCTTCAACAAGGCGCACGCGGTGAGCTACGCGATCGTATCCTACCGCACGGCGTACATGAAAAAACACTATCCGCGCCAGTATATGGCCGCGCTGCTCTCGTCGGTGCTCGATAACAGCACCAAGATATCCGAGTACATCGCCGAATGCCGCGAGATGGGCATAAAACTGCTGCCGCCGGATGTCAACGAGTCGTTTGCCGACTTCTCCGTCAGCGGAAACGATATCCGCTTCGGCCTTGTTGCGATAAAAAGCATCGGCCGCGGCTTCATAAACGAGCTTATTTCGCGCCGAGAGGAGGACGGGCCGTTCCGCAGCCTTGAGGATTTCTGCCGCCGCATGGCAGGCAGGGAGCTCAACCGCCGCGCGGTCGAAAACCTCATCCGCGCCGGAGCGTTCGACAGCATGGGCTTTAAGCGCAAGGCGCTGCTGCGCGTGGCCGGCGTTATGATCGACGGCATCCAGCAGGAAAGCCGCAACAACGTCGAGGGGCAGCTCAATCTCTTCGGCGAGCCGGATTTCGAGGATGCCGGAGCCATCAGGATCAAGATCCCGGAGGTCGAGGAGTACACACGCGCAGAGCTGCTTGCAATGGAAAAGGAGACGGCCGGTCTGTACCTGAGCGGCCACCCGATGGACGAGTACCGCGCCGCCGTGCGCAGAGCCGGGATAGTACCCATAGGCGCGATTTTGACAGACTCCGCCTCCGAGAGCGAGAAAAAGACCTATCCCGACGGCGCCGTCGTCACCGTTGCAGGCGTCGTGCAGTCAAGCCGCACGCGCACGACGAAGTCGAACACGCTCATGAGCTACATCAACCTCGAGGACGACACCGGCGCGATGGAGCTGATCGCGTTCCAGCGCGCGCTGGACACCGGCAGCATCTACATCAAGGATAACGCGCCCATCATCGTGCGCGGCCGCATATCCATGCGCGACGAGAAGGAGCCGCAGCTCATGGCGGACAGCATCCGCCCGATAGCCGATCTCGGCAAGCTCAAGCCCGAGCCGCCGAGACCAAACGCCGACTCCAAGCTCTGGGTCAAGCTGCCCGGCGAGGACGATCCGCGCCTTGTGCGCATCGAGCTGATCCTCACCATGTTCCCCGGCCAGCAGCAGATGATAATTTACCTCGAGCGCGAAAAGCGGCGCATCGGCGCAAAGTGCCTGATCCACCCCTCGCTCATCGCCGAGCTGAAAGAGCTCTGCGGCGATGCCAATGTTTTCTTGGAGGCGCATTGACGCCGCTACAAATCCGCGCAATAAACGCGCAATAAACGTATAGGAGGAGCGCCAAAGCGCTACTGAAAAAATGAGTGTTAAAAATGCAGTACATAAGACATCCGGATATGCCGCGGCGGCCGCGCTGTCGGCACTTTTGGTGAAATACCCACTGCGGAAGCTGGGCATGCATAAGGCCAATGCCGCGCTGATGCAGGCGCATGAGGCGGCCAGCGGTGCGTACTTCCTCGCCGCGCTGCTGCACATGGCAACGTCACCGAAGACGAGCGGCTGCAAGGCCGCAAGCGGTGCTGCCGCATTTGCCGTCAGCGTCGTGCTCATCGCCGACTGCCACATGGCAAAGGATCAGACCTCGAAAATGCAGCGCCATCGTATCTATTCCGCGGCTCTGGCCGCTGCCGCCGCCCTCCATGCTTTTTAGCAGCGCTTTACTGCACCTCTAAAAAATGGAGAAGATATTTATTGCCCGAAAACTGGTCAAAAATCTGAATATACGCATCACGCGCGATGGCGAGGTGCATGTAACGGCGCCGCTGCGTATGTCGGACGCAGATATCGAGTCGATACTGGATAGAAAGCGCGGCTGGATCGAAAAGCACCGCGGCCAGATGCTCGAAAAAGCCCGGCTCAGACCGCAGAATTTTGAAAGCGGTGAGACTCTGCGCGTGCTCGGCAAACCGTTTCGGCTTCGCGTTGAGGAGGGCGGCACGCCCGGCGTCGCGATATCCGTCGGCGAGGTCGTGCTCACCATGCGCCCGGGCAGCTCGCGCGAGCAGCGCGAGGCCGCGATCATAGAGTTTTACCGTGCGATCCTCACGCCGATCGCGGAGGAGTATCTTGCGCTGTGGCAGGACAGGACCGGCTTGCGCTGCCGCGAATGGCACACAAAGAAGATGAAAACGCGCTGGGGCAGCTGCAACGTTGCCGAGCGCAGGATATGGCTGAGCGTGTACCTTGCCGCCGAACCGCGCGAGTTCATCTCAGAGGTCGTTCTGCACGAGCTGGCGCACCTCAAGTATCCCGGTCACGGCGTCGATTTCAAGGCCTTCATGGATTTTCAGAGGCGCATTGACGCACCTACCGATACGGTTATTGCGGTAGCCCGGTGTCGAAACTGCTGACAAAACCGTGACGTTTCGCGTAACGCAAGTACGGCGCTGAATTTTGCACCGCGCCATGTAGGGGCGAGCAATGCTCGCCCATCGCCACGGTTTTGTCGGCGCGAAAATCGACAGTCGTAGGGAACGGATTTATCCGTTCCGCATATGCCGGTTTCGTCGGCACCTACCGGTCGGGCAACCGCAAAAAACGTATCGGCACCAGCGTTAATGCGCCTCTAAAAAAATATAGCGCCTACGGCGCGGATATAATTACACCTCATCTGCCGCAAGCGGCATCTTCCCCTCAAGCTCCGCAAGGGGAAGACAATTGGGTGCAGACAAAGTTTTGCACTAATATAGCACGATCTCATGTGGCGCGAGGCAACTACGGTTTATTCAAATGTTCCGAATCGGGGCACTGCAATAGACGTATTCGTAAAATTTTAATGCGCCTCTAAAAATACGTTTTCCACAATTGTTCCGAACCGGGCAACAAAACGCTATGTCGCACTAATGTAGCGCGAGGCACATACGGTTTCCACCATTGTTTCGAACCGGGCTACCAGAGATATATGTATCCGTGACTGCGTCAAATCGCCACTAAAAAAACAGGCATTGTGTTGATTTTCTATCATTTGTATAGTAAGATGTATGTATAAAGAAATAAGGAGCGTGGCGGGAATGGAAACAGCGAAGCCGAAGAAGGAAGACAGACGAGTAAGATACACCAAGCAGGCGATCAGGGATGGCTTTCTGCGTCTGCTCGCCGAAAAACCGATCGAAAAAATAAGCGTGACGGAGATCTGCCGCGAGGCGGACATAAACCGCGGCACGTTCTACGCGCACTATTCCGACCCGTATGAGCTGAAAAGGAGCCTGGAGGATCAACTTTCCGACGCGCTTGCGCAGCGGCTTCAGGAGTCGGGGCTTAAGCGCCTGACATCGCTGCAAACGCTGCGGCTTCTGAGCGAAAACCGAGAGCTTTGCCGCGTCTTTGCCGGCCCTTACGGCGACCATGACGCGATGCTCAAGGTCATTGCAAAGCACGCCGATGACTACCTCGAGCAGGAGATCCTGACGCTCGGGGATGTGAGCGAGACTTTTTCGCAGTGCCTTAAACAGCTGCTCGTTTCGTCCATATCGACTGTGGTCAAATACTGGCTCGATACCGGCATGAAGGCCGCGCCCGAGCGAGTGGCTTATGTGCTCGATACTTACTGCGCGCGCGGCATTCAGGGCTTTCTGAATGCGGATAGCCCTCTGTGATTTACATAATGTGTTGATAACTTTGTTGAAAGTGTGCAAAACCCTTGAAATTCAACGGTTTTGTTAGCGGTTTGTTAACATTTTGATACCGGTGTGAAAGGTTGAAGATAATGAAAAAGACAATTTCCATGCTGCTTTGCTGCGCGATGCTTGGGACGTTGTGCGCATGCCAGCACGGCGGCGATTACGAGAAGCGAACCTATGTGCCGCAGTTTGACATGACGGTGAGCTACGGCTTCGAGGATAAGGAGCTTAAAAGCGGCGACGGCACGACGTATTACAGGCAGAGCCTCGGCACGGCGACGATAAGCTCGAAGGACGAGCGCGCGGCCGAGCGCATAAATTCGTCGCTGGCGGAGCTGTATGTCAAGTTCAGGGCCGACGCGGAGTACACCCAGCGCGTTGCCGAGGATCAGACCGACGGCGAGCCGATCGAGCTGAGCTACTACTGCGCGCCGAGCGTGACGCGCTGCGATACACGCGTTTTGAGCGTCGTGTTTGACGTTTCGCAGGATGTAGGCGGCATACACGCCGATTCTACGCGCACCAGCCGCAGCTACAACGCCGATGACGGCTCGCTTCTGACCATTGCGGACATTGCCAAAAACGAGGAGCAGCTCAAGACCTTCATCAAAAACTACGTCATCGGCCTTGCAGCCGGGGACGATTACAAAGAGGGCGGCGTCAGCATCCTGTTTGACGATTTTGAGAGCACGATAAGCGATCTCGTCGATGCCGGCGCAAACTGGTATTTCAGCGACGGCGGCCTTGTGTTCTATGCCAATCCCTATGACATCGCGCCATACAGCCGCGGCGTGCTGACGTTCGAGATACCATATTCGGCGCTTGCCGAGTTTATCGACGAGAGCTTCATGCCCGTTGAATACCAGGGCGATAACGGCATGCTGCTTGCCGACGACGGCGATAAGCTCGACCGCAGCAGCCTGAATATCCTTGGCACGGTCACCGTTGACGAGGACGGGCAGAGCGTTGTCCTCTCGGCCGAGGAGACGGTTTACAACGTGAAGATCTACACCTCCGGCAGGATGCTCTGGCAGCGCAACTACCTCACGACCGGCGAAGGTGTGGAGGTCAAAAGCTTCATTCCCGACGCGCAGCCGAGCATTGCCGTTTCCTATGAGCTTGCCGACGGAACAGAGATAGTCCGCGGCATATTCCAGAGCGGCAACGACGGCTCGATACTGCTCGTCGATCTTCACTGCTGGTCGATCTTCAGGACGCCATTCAGTCGGGCAGCCTCGTTCGAGCCGATAAGCGACGAGCCGGGCGGCGGCTTCTGAGACGGAGGCACACAGTGGAAAGACTTGCGAAAATTCGCGGAGGGCTTATAGATCTCGGGCTTGACGCGGTGCTTATAACGGATGAATTGAATCAGCGCTACGCAGCGGGCTTTGCCTTTACCGACGGCGCGGTGCTCATAACGCTCGACCGGGCGTTTCTGCTGACCGACTCGCGCTATATCGAGGCGGCGCAGAAGAGCGTTTCGGGCGATATAACGGTGCGCATGTTCGGCGCAGGCAAGCGCCTTTCGCAGCTCGTGCGCGAGGCAATGACCGAATGCAGTGTGAAAATGCTCGGCGCGGAGGAGTTTTCGCTCTCGCACGGGGCGTACCTCAACTGGCAGAAGGTGCTCGGAGTTGAGCTGCACCCGTGCCAGAGCCTGTTTTACAGGCTGCGCGCTTCCAAGGATGAGGCGGAAATTCGCAGCATGCGCCGCGCGCAGGCGATAGCCGAGAAAGCGCTGGACGATGTGCTCGGCATCATCCGTCCCGGCATCACCGAGCGCGATATCGCAGCCGAGATAAGCTACCGAATGCTCAAGCACGGCGGCGAGGGCAACAGCTTTGACCCCATAGCCGTGACGGGCGCAAACTCCAGCATGCCGCACGGCGTTCCGTCGGATGCCGTTGTGCGCGAGGGCGATTTTATCACCATGGATTTCGGCTGCATAAAGGACGGCTATTGCTCGGACATGACGCGCACCGTCGCCGTCGGATACGCTACCGACGAGATGAAAAACGTATACGATATCGTCCTGCGCGCCCAGCTTGCAGGTATTGCAAGGGCCGCCGCCGGCGTCACCGGAGCGGAGATCGACGGCGCTGCGCGCAAGGTGATCTCCGACGCAGGCTACGGCGAATATTTCGGACACAGCTTCGGCCACTCGCTGGGGCTTTATATCCACGAATCGCCGGCGGCGTCGCCGTCGGTGAAAACGCCGATGCCGGAGGGCGCGGTGATATCCGCCGAGCCGGGCATATATCTGCCGGGCAAATTCGGCGTGAGGATCGAGGATGTGCTCATCCTGCGCGAGGGCGGCTGCGAAGTGATAACAAAGGCCGCAAAGCAGCTTTTGATACTGTAACGGAGGGGAAAAACAATGGCAAAGGGAAACAAGAAAGAAAGAAAGATGAACTTCTCGCTCACGCCGTTTCTTTACGGCGGCTTCATAGTCGTGTGCGTAACGGCGCTGCTGCAAAGCTTCATTCCGGCTTTTCCGGAGGTTCTGCGGAACATACTTTACATAGTCGGCGTTTTGGCGATGGTCGTCTATATGTTCCAGGTCGCGTTTGAAAAACGCACCGGAAAACGCGAAAATGACGCTCCGGATAATGCAAATAAGAACAAAAGCAAAAAATAATCGTTGCAATATGGCGTAATTTAATGTAAACTATTAAGGCTATAGACATTAATTTTAATTCACATAGGAGGATCACCTATTATGATTACAGCAGGCGATTTCAGAAACGGCGTTACCTTTGAGATGGACGGTCAGGTCATGCAGGTCGTCGAGTTCCAGCATGTTAAGCCCGGCAAGGGCGCGGCTTTCGTGCGCACCAAGATGAAAAACGTCATCACCGGCGCCGTCACCGAAACTTCCTTCAACCCCACCGCAAAGTTCGAGAGCGCTACCGTCGATCGTATGACCATGGAATACAGCTACAACGACGGCAACCTTTACTACTTCATGAACCCCGAAACCTACGAGCTCGAGCCTGTGGACGAGTCCGTCCTTAACGACAGCTTCAAGTTCGTCAAAGAGAATATGCCCTGCACCATCTATTCCTACAAGGGCAAGGTCTTCAACGTCGAGCCTCCCTTCTTCGTTGACCTCGTAGTCACCGACACCGACCCCGGCTTTGCAGGCAACACCGCTACCAACGCGACCAAGCCCGCAACCCTCGAGACCGGCGCAGAGGTCAAGGTTCCCCTCTTCATCGAGCCCGGCGAGAAGATCCAGATCGACACCCGCACCGGCGAGTACCTCAGCCGCTCCAAGTGATTTTAGAGGCGCTTTGACGCACCTACCAATACGGTTATCTCTGGTGGCCCGGTTCGGGACATTGGAATATACTGTGACTGCTACGCAACCCGGTAGTGCAAGCTGAGTTTTGCCGGTGCCCGGTGTCGAAGTTACCGGCAAAACCGGAAAACTGCCGCTACACATTAGTGCGATGTTAAATCCTGCACCGCACCCCATTGGCTCCCATGTCAAGGGGAGCAGGCAGCTTTGCTGCCGAGGGGTTGAATTAAAGCGCAATAACTATTAGCTATCAGCTATTAGCTCTCCGCTGCGACATCAGCCGCTTGTAGGGAACAGGCTTGCCTGTTCCGTGCGTAATGGTTTAGTCGGCAGTTCCCGGTCGGGATACCGCAATAAACGTATCGGTATCAGCGCAAAGGCGCTACTAAAAGGCGCTACTAAAAAAATATCCGCTATCGGCTATCGGTTGCCTGACGGCATACCGACGCAAAAATGGAGGAAAATTTATTAATATGACAGTAAGTGAAAAAGTCGCATACCTCAAGGGTCTTGCAGACGGCCTCGGCATTAAGGACAGCACCAACGAGGGCAAGCTGATGCTCGCCGTTATCGACGTGCTCGAAGCCATGGCCGACGATATCGAAGCCGTTGACGCTCATGCAAAGGATCTTTCCGACAGCATCAGCGATATAAGCGAGGATATGGAATACCTCGAGGATCTCTGCATCGGTGATATGGACGACGATGATGATGAGGACTACGACGAGATCGATGACGATGATGACGACGCCGACGTCTGCACCGGCTGCTGCGGCAGCTGCGGCGACGAGCAGGAGTACGAAGTGACCTGCCCGAAATGCGGCGAAACGATCACCGTCTATGAGGAGGATCTCGATTTCGGCTCGATCCGCTGCCCGAAGTGCGACGCGGAGCTTGAGTTCGACATGAGCCCCGACGATAAGGACGAGTAAAAAGCATAATCGCAAAAAAAGAGCACCCGGTCGGGTGCTCTTTTTCATTTAACTTTCAATGCCCCAGCCGGGCAGCGGCAGACGCTGCATCGCACCGAATACCTTAGACTTCATGTCGGGATATGTGGCGGAGAGGGTCTTTATAAGCTGCTTTATCTCATATCTCTTGCTGGCCTTATCCTGCGGACAGGGATTTTCGACGATCGGGATATCAAGCGAGTCGGCAAGGTTTATGATCTTCTGCTCGCCGGCATAGATGAGCGGACGTATCTGCGTAACGCCGCTGCGATCCATGAACGTCACCGGCCGGAAGCAGCTCAGACGCCCCTCGAACAGCAGGCTCATCAGAAACGTCTCGACCGCGTCGTCGAAGTGGTGGCCGAGCGCGAGCTTGGATATGCCGCGCGCGCGGATCGCGTCGTTGAGCGCGCCGCGCCGCATCTTTGCGCACAGCGAGCAGGGGTTATCCTCCTTGCGCACGTCAAAGACTATCTCCTTGATGTCGGTTTTCAGGCAGGTGTAGGGAATGTCCAGCTCCCTGCACATCTCGCGCACGGGCGTAAAATCCATGCCCTCAAAGCCCAGCTCGATCGTGATCGCCTCAAGCTCAAAATGCTTGGGATAGTAGCTTTGCAGATGCTTGAGCGCCAGCAGGAGCAGCATGCTGTCCTTGCCGCCGGAAACACCGACTGCGACCCTGTCGCCCACGTTTATCATGCCGTAATCGTCCACGGCCTTGCGGATAATGCCGGTAAATTCGTTAAGTGCGCGTATGTCCATGCTAAAACCTCTCGAAAAATGCAAAAATGAAATTGAGCATCGGGCCGATTTAAGGAGCATTTGCGAGATTTTGCGAGTTTATCAAACGCAAATTAAAATCGGTATTGACACTGTTTCGCGGCTGTGGTATAAAAATAGAGCACGCTATTTTCAATGTTTGTATTTTAATAGCGCCCCGTTAAAATGTCAAAGTATATTTAAATTTTTTGGAGGCACAAATATGTCCACGACAATGCTTACCAAGGAGACCGTTGAAAGAAAATGGTACGTCCTTGACGCAGCAGGCAAGCCCCTCGGCAAGACCGCTGCAATTGCTGCCGATCTGCTTCGCGGCAAGCTTAAGACCACCTATACTCCTCACGTCGATTGCGGCGATTACGTCATCATCATCAACGCAAAGGACGCAGTCCTGACCGGCAAGAAGCTCGAGCAGAAGTACTATCGTACTCACTCCGGCTGGGTCGGCGGCCTGAAGGAGACTCAGTACAAGCACCTGATGGCAAATCGCCCGGAGCTGGCAATGCGTCTTGCAATCCGCGGCATGCTTCAGAAGAACACCATAGCTCAGTGGCAGCTCAAGCGCCTGCGCGTTTTCGCCGGTGCAGAGCACACCCATGCAGCTCAGAAGCCCGAAGTTTGGGATCGCTAATAGGAGGAAGAGAATATGGCAACTTATAAGTGCAAAAGACCGTATATGTACGGCACCGGACGCAGAAAGCAGTCTGTAGCACGCGTCCACCTCATCCCCAACGGCACCGGTGTTATCACCATCAACGGCCGTGATATCGACGATTACTTCGGTCTGGAAACTCTGAAGCTCATCGTTCGTCAGCCCCTGGTCACCACCGGCACCGTCGGCAAGGTCGACATCGAGGCTACCGTCCACGGCGGCGGCGTTTCCGGTCAGGCCGGCGCTATCCGTCACGGCATCGCACGCGCACTGCTCCTCGTCGATGAGAGCTACCGTGCATCCCTGAAGGCCGCAGGCTTCCTGACCCGCGACCCGAGAATGAAAGAGCGTAAAAAGTACGGCCTCAAAGCCGCTCGTCGCGCTCCGCAGTTCAGCAAGCGATAATCTACAGCTTAATAATGCTAAAAAAGCCCGGAAATACGCCATTTTCCGGGCTTTTTCTATGCCTGAAATCGCCTGATTCCGATGGTGAAATTTGAGGAAATTTGACTTCAAATTAACCCATTTTGATGGGTTTACCATGGGTTTACGGCCTATTTTTGAGCCTAATGGGTGGGAAAATGGGTTTACAGAAGGCCATTTTGGAGGGGAAATTAGCCCCATATCCTTGACAGATTTTCGGCAAAAATCCGGCTGAAACGGAATGAAAAACAGTGTCAGGTTCGTTTGGCGAGTTCTGACGAATTCTGCAAAAATTTAATATCAGGTATCCTGTTACATAGAGCCTTGGCTCATTCTTTGAAAACGAGAATGGGTCGAGGCTCTATTTTTTTCGCCCGAAATCCGGCGAGACAAATTTGAGCAGGAGGTAACAGGTATGACGGATTTCAATCAGAAGACCCATGACACCGATGTGGGCAGTCATGGCGGACAGTCAAGGCAGATGATGGAGGTGTTTGAGAACCAGGAGTTTGGTTCGATCCGCGTGTTGCAAGAGGCGGGCAAGACCTTCTTCTGTGCAAGCGATGTGGCGAAAGCGTTGGGGTATGTGAATCCCTACGCCGCAGTGAAACGCCATTGCAGAGGCCCCCTAACGAAACGCGAGGGGGTCGTTCAGAAGGTGAATCAGTATGGAGATGCTGGAGAGCAGGTCGTTGAAATCTCCTTTATCACAGAAGGCGATGTTTACCGGCTGATCGTTCACAGCAAGCTGCCATCGGCAGAACGATTTGAACACTGGGTGTTTGATGAAGTTCTCCCGTCCATTCGCAAGCATGGTGTGTATATGAGCGATTCCATTTTGGATCAGGTGATTCAGCATCCGGAGGTCATCTACACACTGGCACAGGAGCTTGTAGCCGAGAGAGAGCAGCTTGAGGGTATCCGCAAACAGCTGGATGCGGCACAGCCCAAGGCAGACTACTTCGACACCTTTGTAAATTCGGAAGATTGCACCTGCATCCGGAATTTCTGTAAGGAAATCGGAATCCCAGAGAAGACGGCAGTAGCTCTCTTACTGGATCACCGCTATCTGTACCGCAGTCCAAGCGGCTGGCTGATGCCTTTTGCAGACAAATCTGCAAGGGGCTATTTTATTGTCCGGGATTGCTACGGCAGAAGCGGAAAACTGGTGCAGCAGACGAGAGTGACCTGCAAGGGAAAGAATCATCTCTTCAAGTTGTTTAAGAAATGGGGTGTGATCGAATGACGCTTTTTACAGAGGGACGCCTTCAGGCGTTTGAACGCATGATGCAGGATACCGGCAAATACCATCGACGGGAGGACAGCGAAGATCGTTCGCGCAAATGTCCGAAGAAAAAAACGGAGCCTGCGAAAAAGGATGGTGAGCACCATGCCGGTATTCAGGGTTGAGAAAAACAGCAATTACACAACGATGTGCAATTACCACCTGCGGGATCAGGGTCTCAGCCTGAAAGGAAAAGGACTTCTCTCTATGCTGCTTAGTTTACCGGACACATGGAACTATTCGGTACGGGGATTATCTTCGATTACACCGGATGGCGTAGATGGGGTGCTTACAGCTCTGAAAGAACTGGAACGTCTTGGATATCTGGAAAGGAACCAGCAGCGTGAGAGTAACGGTCGGATGGGCAGAGCGGAGTATGTGATCTATGAGATGCCAAGGAAAAAGCCGTGTTCGGAATCACCGTGTACGGAAAAGCCGTATACGGTAAATCCGGATACGGACACACCGGTTACGGAAAATCCCGCGCAATTAAGTACTAATAGAACAAGTACTGAAACAATCAATAAAAGAGAGAAGAAGGAAATCCAGCACCGGTATGGCTCATACGAAAATGTCCTTCTCTCTGACACGGAATACGGCAAGCTCCGGCAGGAGTTCCCAGGAGATTATCAGATGCGGGTGGAACGGCTCTCTGAGTATATGGCTTCCACCGGCAGGAGCTACAAAAATCACCTTGCCACAATCCGGAGCTGGGCAAAGAGAGAAAAGCCGAAGTATAACCCGGCAGACTACACATTTGAGGAAGGAGACAGCCTATGAGCGACATGGTGCCTGAAGTATTGAATGCGGCGTTGGATTCGCTCTTTACGCCGAAAGAACCCGGAGAGCAGGAATACCAGGGCGTGGACGGACTGCTGTATTGCCGGAACTGTCATACTCCGGTGCAGTGCAGGGTAAAGCTCTGGGGCAGAGACAAGATTGTTCCCTGCCTTTGCAGATGCCAGCAGGAAGCGATGGCGGAAAAGAAACGCCAGGATGAACTGGTGGAGCGGCAGCGTAAAATCAGGCAGCTGAAAGCAACTGGGATTCAGGAAAAGCATCTTCTGGAATGGAATTTTGGCGTTGCAGAAGACAACAAGGACATCCAGATGGCAAAACGTTATGTGGAGCAGTGGAAAAAGGTCAAGGCTGAAAACCTTGGCCTTTTGTTATGGGGAGATGTCGGAACCGGAAAGTCCTTTGTGGCGGCATGTATAGCAAATGCGCTGCTGGATCAGGGCATTCCGGTTTTGATGACGAACTTCTCCAAAATCCTGAACCAGATGGGTGCCATGTATTCGGAAGAACGATACCGGTATATCGCTTCGTTTTCCAACTATTCTTTGCTGATTCTGGATGATCTGGGAATTGAGCGCAGCACCGAATATGCGCTGGAGCAGGTCTACGCTGTCATTGATGAGCGGTATAAGTCCGGGCTTCCGGTCATTATCACAACCAATCTGAAAATTGCAGAAATCCGCAATCCGCAGGATGTGGCATACGCCCGGATTTACAGCAGGATTCTGGAAATGTGTACGCCGGTGCGAATCAGCGGAGAGGACCGCAGAAAGAGCATTGGAAAAGAAAAACAGCAGGTCGTTAAGGAGGTACTTGATCTATGAAGTGCAAGGCAAAAAAGGCGTTTTTCGCAGGTAAGAATGACATCTATCACCGCTGGAAGGAGGTTAAGAAGCTGAATGGCAAAAGCAAAAACCAGTATTACAACAGAAAACCGCAGTGGCTCAGCTGCCGACGCTGCGGCTAAGGAGAAGCGGACGGAGATGCCGCTTTCTGACCTGCATCCTTTTGAAGGGCATCCCTTTAAGGTGCTGGATGACGAGCTGATGGAACAGACCGTAGAGAGCATCAAGCAGATCGGTGTGGTATCACCACTGATTGTCCGACCTGACCCGGAAGGCGGATTTGAAATTCTTTCAGGACACCGCAGACTTCATGCGGCGCAGCTGGCAGGTTTGGAGACTGTGCCGGTCATCGTCAAGGAAATGGACGATGATGCAGCAATCATCTTTATGGTGGACAGCAACTTGCAGCGGGAGAATATTCTTCCCAGCGAGAGAGCGTTTTCCTACAAGATGAAGTTGGAGGCGATGAAACATCAGGGTCAGAGAAAAGATTTGACTTCGGAGCAATTTGCACCGAAGTTGTCTACGGAGATTATTGGTGAAGCTGTTGGAATGAGTAAGGATACGGTTAAACGCTATATCCGCCTTACCAACCTGATTCCTGAAATTTTGGATATGGTGGATGAGAAGAAAATCGCCTTTAATCCGGCGGTGGAGTTGTCTTACCTGAAACCGTCTGAACAGAAGGAATTTCTGGAGGCAATGGACTATGCACAGGCATCTCCATCCCTGTCGCAGGCACAGCGGCTGAAGAAGCTCTCACAGGAGGGCGGCTGCACGTTGGATGCCATGTGTGAAGTGATGAATGAAATCAAAAAGGATGAGCTTGACCATGTGACGATTAAAAACGAGGTTCTTCGGAAGTATTTCCCGAAATCCTATACGCCGAAGCAGATGCAGGACACGATTATCCGGCTGCTGGAAAAATGGCAGCGAAGTAAACAACGAGATATGGAACGATGAGAAGGAGATTTTTATGATGATGAACTTTAAGAAGAATCAGAACAACGCAGTGTGCAGCATGGATTGCAAGAACTGCCCGCACGGTGCATCGCAGCCCAATCCGATGGATGATTCCATGTTTGAGAAGTCCATTGCGATGCTTCATAACTGGCTGATGCTGGAGGCAATCCGTGAAGATCACCCGAAGGAGCGCATTGTGATGGTGATCCTGCCGGGGGCTGGCGGCGAACTCCTGACCGAGGATGGCAGTCGAGACATCTTTGAGGATGTTTACGATGAGATGGAGGCTGATCTGGTGGCAGATGGGGAACTGCTTCTCCATTATGATAAGAGCGATGTGATCGAGACTGACAGAACCCGCTATCTGTTGGGAGCTGCGGAGGTTTCGGAAATCGACCAGAACGGCAACGAATGCAGCATCAATCTGTTTACGCTGGAACGCACCATCGACTATGTGAACGAGAACCTGACGGTGGTTTCCATTGGCGGCGAGTTGGTTCCGGCACTGCGCCTGATCTAAGGAGGTGCCTATGAAGAAATTTGATGTGGAGATTACAGAGACTCTCCAGAGAAAGGTTTCCGTGGAAGCTGCCTCACAGGAAGATGCGGAACGCATGGTGACGCAGGCGTGGAACAATCAGGACTATGTTCTGGATTCCGGCGATTTCACCGGTGTGGATTTCAAGACCGTGGGAGAACATGAATTGGCAGAGACCAGGACAATGGATGTGCTGCTGGTACAGCCCAATGCCTATCCGAAGAAAATCAGTGTTGGCACGGAGCTGGAAGATTTGCAGGCCATGGTCGGCGGCGATATTGAAGTCACCTATCCATTTGAGGATGAAGTGGCCATTATTCTGAATGAATCCGGCAAAATCAATGGTCTGCCGCTGAACCGTGCGATTTACACCGAAGACGGGGATATGCAGGACATTTATGCCGGTGATTTTCTGGTGGTAGGGTTGACAGAGGATGACTTTGGTTCTCTGACTTCGGAGCAGATGCAGAAATTTGAGGAGCAGTTCCATCAGCCCCAGATGTTCGTTCGTATGGGGCGCAGCATCATGGCGATTCCGGTTCCGGATGACATGATGAAGAAGATGGAGGAAAAGGCTGCAAAGCCCCAAGAAAAGAGTAAACCGGCACCGGACCGGGACAGTTTGTAAGGAAGGAGGCGGAGATTCATGCAGGAAGAAGTTGAAAATCGTACCGTCAATCTGGCAATCAGTACCACGAAACTGACATTTCGCACTATCGTGAATGGCTATAATGCGTGGAAACGGCACCATCAGGCAAAGGCGGCTCAGAAATCAGCGCAGATGCCGCTTGGAAAGCAGAGCATCAAAGAACTGATCGGTCAGAATCAGGGAGTCAGCAGTATCCCCATTGAGAAAACGGATTTGAAAGGCTTTGAACAGGTGGCGCGGAAATACGGTGTGGATTATGCCATTACGAAAGACCAAAATGTGATTCCACCCAAGTACACGGTGTTCTTTAAGGCGAAGGATGCGGATGCACTGACTTCCGCTTTTGAGGAATTCACCAACCGCAAGCTGAAAGCAAAGGAAAAACCGAGTGTTCTGGAGCAGCTTAACAAGCTCAAAGAACTGGTGGCTGCAATTCTGCCGGATAAGGTTCGTCACAAAAGTCAGGAGCGTGATCTATGAGTAATAAGACCAAGAAGCTGCTGATCCTGAACCTGCCGTACTTCATTGCCGGTCTTGTATGTACCAATCTGGGAGAAGCGTGGAGAATTGCCGAGGGCGCAGACATGTCTGAAAAGCTCCTCGGCTTTCTTTCTGCCCTGGGTGCAGCATTTTCCAACCCGATGCCAAGTCTGCATCCGCTGGATTTGCTGATTGGTGTGTGCTGCGGAGCGGGTCTGCGGCTTGCTGTGTATCTGAAAGGCAAAAATGCCAAGAAATATCGTCATGGTATGGAGTATGGCTCTGCCCGGTGGGGTACGCAGAAAGACATCGAACCGTTTGAAGATCCAGTGTTTGCAAACAATGTGATTCTGACCCGGACGGAGCGGCTGATGATGGGCAATCGCCCGAAGAATCCGGCAAATGCCAGAAACAAAAATGTGCTTGTGGTCGGCGGTTCCGGCAGCGGTAAGACGAGATTTTGGCTTAAACCCAACCTTTTACAATGTCACAGTTCCTACGTGGTCACTGACCCGAAAGGTGATATCGTAATCGACTGCGGCCAAGCCCTTTTGAAGAACGGATACAGTATCCGGATTTTCAATACTATCAATTTCAGAAAGTCGATGCATTATAATCCCTTCGCGTATATTCACAGCGAAAAGGATATTTTGAAGCTGACCACAACCCTCATTGCCAACACTAAAGGGGACGGCAAGGCCGGTGACGAATTCTGGACGAAGGCAGAGACCTTGCTGTATTGTGCTTTGATTGGTTATATCCATTATGAGGCACCGCTGGAAGAGCAGAACTTTGCAACGCTGATTGAATTTCTGAACGCGATGGAAGTGCGCGAGGATGATGAAACCTTTCAGAATCCAGTGGATCAGATGTTTGAAGCTCTGAAAAAGAAAAAACCGAACCACTTTGCTGTCCGCCAATATGCCAAGTTCAAGCTGGCGGCGGGCAAGACCTTAAAGTCGATTCTGGTGAGCTGCGGTGCACGTCTGGCTCCCTTCGATATTGAGGAAGTCCGCGATATCACCATGTACGATGAGCTGTCGCTGGATACGGTGGGAGATAAGAAAACGGCTCTGTTCCTCATTATGAGCGATACAGACCCGACTTTTAATTTCCTGATTTCGATGATCTATACACAGCTGTTTAACCTGCTGTGCGAGAAAGCGGATGATATTTACGGCGGCAGATTGCCGGTGCATGTGCGCTGCCTGATTGATGAGTGTGCGAACATTGGTCAGATTCCAAATCTGGAAAAGCTGGTAGCCACCATCCGATCAAGAGAAATCTCGGCATGTCTGGTACTTCAGGCACAGAGCCAGTTGAAGGCAATCTACAAGGACAATGCCGATACCATCATCGGCAATATGGATTCTCGTATTTTCCTTGGCGGTTCGGAGCCGACTACGCTGAAAGAGCTGAATCAGGCATTGGGAAAAGAAACGATTGATTTGTACAACACTTCCGATACCAGAGGCAACAGCCCATCTTACGGCACCAATTACCAAAAGGTTGGGCATGACCTGGCTTCGGTGGATGAACTGGCTGTGCTGGATGGCGGAAAGTGCATTTTGCAGCTGCGCGGTGTCAGACCGTTCAAGTCAGATAAATACGATCTGACCCAGCATCCGAACTACAAGCTCACTGCCGGTGCTGATAAGAAAAACACGTTCAGCATCGAGACGTTTCTCGATCATCGGCTGAAGCTCAAGCCCGGTGATAAGTACGAAGTAGTTGATGCAGATCATGCCAAATAAGTTTGTTCCGGTGACGAAGATGTCAAGGGTACGCTGCTGGTAACAGAATAAGATAAGGGGCGGCGAGCTGCCGCCTCTTTACATAGCCAGGTTTCTGATTGGGATTGGAGACCTGGCTATATGTTTGCCCATTTGCAGGTGCACATGCAGATGGAAAATCACTATTCATCAGCCCATAAGGGCGCAACGTACAAGGAGGTACACATTTATGGCATTTTTCAACAGCGCAGTAACCGTTCTTCAGACCCTCGTTATCGCACTGGGTGCCGGCCTCGGCATCTGGGGAGCGATCAACCTGCTGGAAGGCTACGGCAACGACAACCCTGGTGCCAAGTCTCAGGGCATGAAGCAGCTGATGGCTGGCGGCGGCGTGGCACTGATCGGCACGACTCTGGTGCCGCTGCTTTCTGGACTTTTTGATTAAACTACGGTATTCTGAAATTGAAAGGAAACAGCATTCGACACAATCCGAAAAAGTCAATGAAAATCAATATGAGTTGCGGTTTATAATCGCAAAACATATTGATTTTTTTATGCGCTTGCGGTATTATGTAACCATGGAGGTGGTTTCTATGATAAACAGACCGCTCTACGTCGATAAGATTATGGCATACACCGACACACCTTTTGTAAAAGTGTTGACGGGTGTTCGCCGCTGCGGAAAATCCACAGTCCTTAAAATGATCATGGAGAAGCTGCAACAGGAGCATGGCATTCCGTCTGAGCGGATTGTCAGTATGCGCTTCGATTCCATGGATTATGAGGATATGACAGCGAAGGATATGTTCAAGGCTGTCAAAGAAAAGCTAAATCCAACGGGGAGAACATATCTCTTTCTGGATGAGGTTCAGGAAATTGAAGGCTGGGAGAAAGTAGTAAACTCCCTGGCAACGGATTATGATGTTGACCTTTATGTGACAGGCTCCAATTCCAGAATGATGTCTTCGGAAATAGCGACTTACCTGACCGGACGATATGTTTCCTTCCGTATCTATACGCTTTCTTTTCAGGAATATCTGGAATTCAAAAAGCAGTATACACAGGTAAAGGATATCCATGCTGAACTGGCAGACTATATCCGCTTGGGCGGCTTCCCTGCAACGCACCTGCGAGAGTATTCACAGGATGAGGTTTATACGATTGTCCGAGATATCTATAATTCCACGATTTTCTCGGATATCGTAAAGAGAAACCAGATTCGCAAGATCGACCAGCTGGAACGGGTGGTTCGGTACACATTTGCGAATGTGGGAAATTCATTCTCGGCAAAATCAATTTCGGATTATCTGAAATCAGAGCATCGTTCTATCGACAATGAAACGGTGTACAGCTATCTGGAAAAGTTGGAGAAAGCATATCTCCTTCATCGCTGTTCTCGATACGACCTGCGCGGAAAGGAGATTCTGAAAACGCAGGAGAAGTTTTATCTTGCTGATACCGCTTTGCGTTACAGTGTGCTGGGTTACACACCAGACAGCGTCGCTTCCAGTCTGGAAAATGTGGTGTATCTGGAACTTTGCAGACGAGGATATACCGTGACGATTGGGAAAACGCCGGACGGTGAGGTCGATTTTGTGGCGCAGAAGCAGAATGACCGGTTGTATGTGCAGGTCACGCAGGAGATTAAATCCGAAAAAACAGAAAAGCGCGAATATGAACGGCTGCTGGAAATCCGGGATAACTATCCAAAGTATGTTTTGAGAACCGATGAATTTGCCGGAGGAAATTACCAAGGCATTAAGAGTATGCACATTGCAGATTTTCTATTGAGTACAGAATATTAACGATGAGGGCGGCGGTGAGCCGCCCTTTTTACATAGCCAGGTTTCTGATTGAAATTGGAGACCTGGCTATTTTTTTGTCCTTTTGCAGGTGCACATGCAGAGGGACATTTAC
>ENA-OZGC01000271-OZGC01000271.1-human-gut-metagenome-genome-assembly--contig:-NODE-271-length-41146-cov-9.807890_pt1 | contig 41146 bp, 33 predicted proteins | sample MGYA00245109_ERZ653643 | MGnify/ENA primary metagenome ERZ653643 (study PRJEB26926, sample SAMN06165107) | human gut metagenome | biome: ENVO:00009003; feature: ENVO:2100002; material: ENVO:00002003... | reverse complement strand
GGCAGCGTCAGATGTGTATAAGAGACAGCTGATGAACCGTGGCAACGACTACGAGCACATCGCAGCACATCACGAAGACGTGCCTCAGTACACTGTAGACATGTTCCTTATGAAGAACGGTCTGCCTATAGCCAATCCCAACTCGGGCTATAAGGGCGGTCGCGGCAAGGATATGTGGGACACTTTCGCCGACCGCGACCCGCGTCTTTACCAGAACATACAGCCGCCTTACGTAGTAGTTCCTAACAGTGGCAATGTCGACGGAGTCAATCTGTTCAAGTCATGGCGCTACGCCAAGGCTGGCGACGTGATTGAGGGTCACACCGTAACAGCTGAAGAGGCTGCCAAGTATCGTACATACATGGACTATCTCGGTGCCAATACGCAGTGTCTGCGTGGCGGTACGTTCGGCGGAACCGGTATGAAGCGAGTACCAGGACAGAACTGGGGAGCGTCGCTCACGAAGAACAGTCCAAACCTGACCGACAACTCTACAACTGCCTACATGCGTTGCCGCACAGGCTACTACACTTGGAAGCACTACGACATGTGGGAATTCTCTACTGGTTCAAGCTCATACTGTACAGCCGACAAGCCTATATTCAAGATTGAAGAGGTGCTGCTCAACTATGCTGAGGCAGCTTGGGAGCTCGGCAGATTCGACCAGAGCGTAGCCGACAAGACCATAAACAAGTTGCGCGACCGTTCGGGTGTGGCACACATGGTTGTAGCCGACATCAACGACGACTTCGATCCTAACCGCGACAAGGGCGACGCTCCTTGGTGGACAGGCAATGGCGGCAAGTTCGGCAACTACAATGTCGACCCCGTATTGTGGGAGATTCGCCGCGAACGTCAGATAGAATTGTTCGGCGAGGGATTCGCTTTCTACGACATTCGTCGTTGGGCTAAGGCAGCTTATTATGTCAATCGCCAGCCGTGCGGTATGTGGATTACGGCTACCGACAATCCTTATGGCACAAAGGGCAGCAAGTACTCTGGCTCGTTTGTCGACTATGAAGAGATTCAGAATGCCGGTAAGTCAGTAGGCGAGAACAATTCTACTGGCTCAGGATGGATATATACTTATCCGAGTCCGCTCGATGCTGGTGGCGGATGGCTTGACACTTACTATCTGATGATGGTACCGACCAAGCAGATTGCGCTCAATCCCCAGCTTTCGCAGAATCCGGGCTACAACGAGTTGTTCGGACTTGGCAAGTAAACATTGATACGTAAAGCCCTACCCCCTTGCCCTTCTCTCAGCGGAATAGAGGTAAGGAGGTAGGGATTTTTTTATGTCGTTCTCGACAAAAAACATTAACTTTGCAACTGAAAACAAACAACAATCGATATGAACAAATCTCTTCTATTAGCCTCGGCAGGCATTGCTTGCGTGCCAACGCTGCTTGCGGCTAAGACAGCAAAGGCCGCTAAGGCCAACGATCCTGCACGCCCCAACATCATATTTATATTGTGCGACGACATGGGATATGGCGACCTTGCATGCTATGGACAGCCCTATATCTCTACGCCCAACATCGACCGCATGGCAAGCGAGGGCATGCGCTTCACTCAGGCATACGCCGGTTCGCCCGTATCGGCACCGTCGCGAGCTACCATTATGACCGGTCAGCACTCGGGACACTCGCATGTGCGTGGCAACAAGGAGTACTGGTCGTACAAGAATACCGTGAAGTATGGCGACAACGTCGACTTCGCCGTAGTAGGTCAGGAGCCTTACGACCCTGCCCATAAGATTCTGCCCGAAATGCTCAAGGACCGCGGCTATCGCACAGGCGTGTTCGGCAAGTGGGCAGGAGGTTATGAAGGTTCGGCTTCAACACCCGACAAGCGTGGCATCGACGAGTTCTATGGCTACATCTGCCAGTTCCAGGCTCATCTGTATTATCCCAACTTCCTCAACCGCTTCTCGCGTTCGCAGGGCGACACAGCCGTTGTGCGTGAGGTGATGGAGGAGAACATCAAGTATCCGATGTTTGGCAAGGACTACTTCAAGCGCACCCAGTACTCGGCACGTATGATACACGACAAGGCACTGGAGTGGATTGACAGTCAGGATGCCGAGCATCCGTTTGTGGGCTTCTTCACCTACACTCTGCCCCATGCCGAGCTGGCTCAGCCCGACGACCAGATACTCGAAGGTTACAAGAAGAAGTTCTTCGTCGACAAGACCTGGGGCGGACAGGAAGGCTCGCGCTATAATCCCGTAGAGCATACACACGCCCATTTCGCCGGAATGATAACCCGTCTGGACTCATACGTAGGTGAGGTGATAGCCAAGCTGAAGGAGAAGGGACTCGACAAGAACACTCTCGTCATCTTCACAAGCGACAACGGACCTCACGAGGAGGGCGGTGCCGATCCCGAATACTTCGGTCGCGACGGCAAACTGCGCGGATTGAAGCGCCAATGCTACGAGGGTGGCATACGCATTCCGTTCATAGCATGGTGGCCCGGACGCATTCAGGCTGGCACAACAAGCGACTTGCAATTTGCATTCTATGACCTTATGCCTACATTCTGCGACCTTGCCGGTGTGAAGAACTTCCGCAAGCGCTACACCAACCGTGCTCTGCCGGGCGACGGATTTGACGGCATCAGCATCGCGCCGACACTCTTGGGCAATGCCGACAAGCAGCAATTGCACGACCATCTGTACTGGGAGTTCCACGAGACCGATCAGATTGGTGTGCGCCGAGGCGACTGGAAACTGATAGTAGTAAAGGGTAAGCCACGTCTGTACAATCTCGCCAACGACCTGCACGAGGACATTGACGTGTCAGACAAGCATCCCGAAATCGTCAAGCAGCTCATCGACGTAATAAAGAAGGAGCATACTGACAACCCGATGTTCAAAGTTACACTGCCCTACTAAGTTATCAATAGGCAGATTTGATATTACAATAAAGAGGGTGTGTCAAAATAGAAGTTAAAAGAAGTTTGGGCTTCGCCCGAAGTTAACAGAAGTTAGCGGACATATGTATAAATTGCTGAAAATAAAGCATTTGTCTGTTAACTTCCATCCATCGTAGATGGATTAACTTCTTCTTAACTTCCTCTAACTCCTATTTTGACACGTCCTCTTTATTGTCTAAAAGATTAAGTATCTTTTTCGAACAAAATACTTATAATTCAGTATTTTTGTCTAATTTTGCACATTATGAAAGAAAATAAGATATCATTGAGCAGCAAGCAGTATGCGGTGCCGTTCATTCTCATCACCTCACTATTCTTTATGTGGGGCTTTGCTCGCGCCATACTCGACGTGCTCAATAAGCATTTTCAGACCGAGCTTGACATTACAATAACCCAGTCGTCGCTGATACAGGTGACAACATATATGGGCTACTTCCTCATGGCCATTCCGGCAGGATTGTTCATCAATCGTATGGGCTATCGCCGCGGAGTTGTGACGGGATTGGTGCTGTTCGGACTTGGTTCGCTGGCTTTCATTCCGTGCTCAATGGCGGGAACATTCTATCCATATCTTGTGGCACTGTTCGTCATAGGTTGTGGACTCGTATTTCTTGAGGTGTCTGCCAATCCTTACGTTACGGAGTTGGGGCCTAAAGAGACTGCTACAGCACGATTGAATTTCTCGCAGTCGTTCAACGGAGTAGGTTCGATGTTTGCCACACTCGTTGTTGGCAGCTTCCTCTTTCAGAGCGAATCGGCAGGCGACGGCAGCAATGCTGTGATACCATACTCGATAATGGGTGCCCTTGTGCTGCTCATTGCCGTAATCTTCTCACGTGTAAACCTGCCCGAAATAAAGCACACCGACGATAAGGAGACGCAACAGGGCGGACATAACATCTCGCGCCTGTTCAAGAACCGCTGCTTCGTATTCGGACTCTCAGCCTTGCTCGCTTACGAGGTGGCAGAGATTTCAATCAACTCATACTTCATCAACTATGTCACAGGACAGGGATGGATGGAGCCAGCCACAGCCTCTACGGTGCTGACCGTCGGTCTGGGACTGTTCATGCTGGCGCGCTTCATTGGTGCAGCCGTGATGAGTAATATAGCAGCCGAGAAATATCTGCTCATCTGTGCAGTGGGTACGGTAGCTTGTATTGCCGTGCTGCTGCTCGACATGGGTCGCAATATCTCTATGGCAGCGCTGATGATGAACTACTTCTTCGAGGCTATCATGTTTCCGACCATCTTTGCACTCACCCTGCGCGGACTCGGCGGACTGACCAAGAGTGCCTCGTCGATACTCATGATGACTCCGGTAGGCGGATGCGGATTCCTGCTGATGGGCTACGCTGCCGACCATGCAGGCAACTTCGTGCTGCCGTTCTTCATTCCGCTCGTAGGATATGCCATTGTGATGGCTTATGCCTGGAGCACAGTGAGTAGCACGGTGAAGAAATAGAAAAAGGGAAATACACAAGGTTTTTTAGGATAATCAATACATCAACGAAAAATGAACATCAAGGAGATACTGAACAGCACAGACGGAAGCAAACACTTCTCGTTTGAGGTGCTGCCGCCGCTGAAGGGCACCGGAACAGAGCGTCTGTTCTCGACGATAGAGAAGTTTAAGGAATTCAACCCTGCGTATATCAACATCACCACCCACCACAGCGAGTATGTGTACCGTGAGGTGGAGGGCGGACAGTATGAGCGTCTGCGCTTGCGTCGCCGTCCGGGTACGGTAGCCATAGCTGCCGCCATACAGAACAAGTTCGGCATACCCGTCATCCCGCACGTGATATGCAGCGGAGCGAGTGCCTTCGACATAGAGTATGAACTCATCGACCTTCAGTTTCTCGGTATCGAAAACCTGCTGCTGTTGCGTGGCGACAAGGCCAAGGAAGACAGCCGATATGTGCCTACGCCAGGCGGCTACTCGCACACGACAGAGCTGATAGAGCAGGTGAATAAGTTCAATGAAGGATTCTTCAACGACGGAACGCCGATAAAGAATCCTAGCGGAAAGTTCGGATTCGGTGTGGCGTGCTATCCCGAGAAACACGAAGAAGCACCCAACATCGAGATGGATATGGAGTATCTCAAGCTGAAGCAAGACCTCGGAGCCGACTATGCCGTGACGCAGCTGTTCTACGACAACCAGAAGTACTTCGACTTTGTGAAGCGTGCCCGCGAAATGGGCATAACGATGCCAATCATTCCTGGACTGAAGCCGTTTGCCAAGTTGTCGCAGCTTACGGTAGTGCCCAAGACGTTCCATTGCGACCTCCCGCAGGAGTTGGCGCAGGAAGTGCTCAAGTGCAAGACTGACGACGACGCCCGACAGTTGGGCATTGAGTGGACCACCGAGCAGTGTCGACAACTCTATGCTGCCGGAGTTCACAACATTCACTTCTATACCGTGTCGGCTGTCGACTCGGTTAGGGAGGTGGCAAAGAGGTTGCTGTAAGAGTGTTGATTTTTGAATTTTGAGTTTTGAATTGTTCTCGGCTTTGCCTGCGATTGTGAATTGTTCAATGTTGAATTTTTCAAAACCCAATATCGAAAACTCATAATTCCAAACTCAAAACTCACAATTGCCATCGGCAACAATTCAAAACTCAAAACTCAAAATTCAAAACTCAAAATATGCAGTTTGACGAAGTGATAGGCCAGGATGAGGCCAAAAGGCAGTTGCGCCAGCTCATCGACGAGGGGCGCGTGCCACATGCAATGCTGTTCTGCGGTCCGACGGGCTGCGGCAAGATGGCGCTTGCCATGGCTTTCGCATCGGAACTGCTTGGTCATAGCCGACTGCTGAACCAATGGACTCACCCCGACCTTGTGTTCAGCTATCCTACTATAAAGAAGCCCAGTATGGGGTCGGAACACCAGCCTACGAGCGACGACTATGCCGGTCTGTGGCGCGAGATGATAATGCGCGGACCGTACTTCACGCTCGAACAATGGATGGCGCAGATGGATGCCGAGAACCAGCAGGCTGTAATCACGGGTGCTGAGAGCGACGCCTTGTCGCGCAAGCTGAGTCTGAAGTCGAGTCAGGGCGGATATAAGGTGTGCATAGTCTGGTTGCCCGAACGCATGAACCAGACGAGTGCCAACAAGCTGCTCAAGCTGCTTGAAGAACCGCCCACGCAGACGGTGTTTATCCTCGTGAGCGAAGACCCGGGCAGACTGCTCGAAACCATACGCAGCCGCACGCAGCGATTTGACTTCAAGCGCATAGCCGATGATGCCATAGAGCAGGCTCTTGTGGCACGTTGCGGAATTGAGCAAGACCTTGCACATCGTATAGCACGCATATCAGGCGGTTCGTGGACAGAAGCCACAGGAGCGTTGCAGGCAGGCAATGAGAATAACATGTTTTTCGACCTGTTTACGATGCTCATGCGACTGGCATACGCCAAGCGCGTCAAGGAACTCAAGAAATGGAGTGAAAGTATTGCTGCCTTCGGTCGTGAGAAACAAAAGCGACTGCTCGTGTACTTCAGCCGTATGATACGCGAGAACTTCATGTACAACTTCCACGACCCGCGACTCACATATATGACTGTCAATGAAGAACAGTTTGCGTCGCGCTTCGCACCCTTCATCAACGAGCGCAACATCATCGAGTTTAGCGAGTTGTTCGAGCGTGCACTGCGCGACATAACACAGAACGCCAATTCAAAGATGGTGTTCTTCGACATAGCTCTACAATCAATAATATATATAACACGCAAATAGATGAAAGAATTCAAGGACATGCAATTCCATATATCCCGCGATACCGACCGCGGGCTCTGCCACTGCGCTTGCGGCAGGCAGGACAGACAGCTCAACACCTACGACTGGTTGTATGACGTGCCTGGCAACGAGGAGGATACCGATCTCGTAGAGGTGCAGTTCAAGAACACACGCAAGGGTTACTATCACAATGTCAATCACCTTGACCTTCAAAAAGGCGATACCGTGGCTGTTGAAGCAAACCCGGGACACGACATCGGTGTTGTGACGCTGACCGGACGCCTTGTAAAGTTGCAGGTGAAGAAGGCCAATCTGAAGTCGCCTGATGAGATAAAGCGCGTATATCGTATAGCCAAGCCTACTGATATGGACAAGTATTATGAAGCAAAGAGCCGCGAACACGGCACAATGATACAGAGCCGTCAGATAGCCAAGGACCTCGGACTACAGATGAAGATAGGCGACGTGGAGTATCAAGGCGACGGCAACAAGGCCATATTCTACTACATCGCTGACGAGCGCGTTGACTTCCGACAGCTCATCAAGGTTCTGGCTGACACCTTCCACGTGCGCATTGAGATGAAACAGATTGGTGCTCGACAGGAGGCTGGACGCATTGGCGGTACCGGACCATGTGGCCGTGAACTGTGCTGTGCTACATGGATGAAGAACTTTGTGAGCGTCAGCACAAATGCTGCACGCATCCAGGACATCTCGCTCAATCCGCAGAAACTTGCCGGAATGTGTGCCAAGCTGAAGTGCTGTCTCAACTATGAGGTTGACGACTATGTTGAGGCTGGACGCAAGATGCCTGCTCGCGATGTCGTATTGCAGACTGCCGACAGCGACTGGTATCTGTTCAAGACCGATATACTGGCTGGTCTCGTGACATATTCAACTGATAAGTCGATAGCTGCCAATCTTATTACAATCTCGGCAGAACGTGCGCGTGCTGTCATAGAGATGAACCGTCGTGGCGAGAAGCCTGAGGCGCTTGATGAGGGAGATTCAGTGAGCACATCCGACCGTCCTGCCGACCTTTTGGCGGATGCAGACATCAGCCGTTTTGATAAGGCTAAGAAAAAGAAGAAGGCAAAGAATCGTCCGAATCGTCAGCAGCAGCCTGCCAATAATCAGCAGCGTGAGCCAAAGCAGCCGAAGCAGCGCGAACAGCGACAGCCAAAGTCGGCTCCTGCCGATATGCAGCAACAGCCAAGGCCACAGGCACAGCAATACCATAAGCCACAGGGTCAGCAGCCTAAACCACAGGGTCAACATCCACAGCAGCCCAGGCCGCAAGGTCAGCAGCAAAAACAGCAGGCTAATCAGCAGGGTCAGCAGCAACCTAAACCGCAGCATCCTGCAAAACCGCAGGCACAGCAGCCAAAGCAGCAGCCTCAGGCCAATGCTGATGTACAGAAATAAAATAGGATGAGGGTGTGTTTTTTATGGCACACCCTCATTCCGTTAATAGTCATTGCTTATAAAGCTAATATAAAAAGATACTTGGAAGGAAATATGAAGAATAGCAAATGTTTTGCACTGTTGGTCGTGATGTCGCTACTGATTTTATCGGCATGCAATAGCCGGCTCGTGTACGACCGCTACGCATCAACGCCAATATCAGGGTGGGAGAAAAATGATACGCTGTCGTTCGACATACGTCCTGTTGACGGTACGGACACATACGATATGTGGCTTGGACTGCGAACCAGCGAAGCCTATCCGTTCACTGCAATCACACTAATCGTTGAGCAGCATATCTATCCGAGAGATACCATTATCAACGACACGGTGAACTGTAAGATTACCGACCGACATGGCAACGCATCGGGCTCTGGCGTCAATTTCCACCAGTACCGTTTCCCCGTAGCCGCACTGCAATTGCAGGAAGGCGACTCAATACATATACGTGTACGTCACGACATGAAGCGTGAGATATTGCCGGGTATAAGCGATGTAGGCATATCGCTTAATCGCAAGTAGGGTAGAAGCTACTCGAAGTAGAAGCTCAGCACAATCATCTTTGAGCTTGCCTTGCTTACAGCCTGTGCATACTTGAGCATGTTCTTGTCGCGCAGTTCGTCGGCATGTTTGGTGTCGAGCGAATTGCCAAGGGCGTAGACGAATTTCAGCTCGGGGCGCAGCTTGAAGAAAGGTAGGTAGAAATCGCATCCTAGACCAGCCTCTACTGCCATGGTGTAGCGTTTCAGACGCAGGTTGTCGCTGCGCTTGGTGTTGAGATTGAGCATCGGAGCCAGACCTGCCATGAGGTATGGACGATGGTTGTTGAAGCGAGGTGCGGCGAAAATCAAGTCGGTTGAGCAAGAAATGTAAGCCGACTTGATGTCCTGGCGCGACTCCTCGGCACGTCCGTCGGCATCCAACTTGTTAAGGTCGTGGAATACGATATGGCGTGAGCCGAAATACATCATCGGTGCCACGCGCACCTGGAAATGCTCTGTAAGGCGTGCCTCGCCGAGCACACCGACGTTAATGCCGGGATCCCAACGGCTTTGGTCGACGGTGACAAGTGCCTGGTGCTCCTGCCCGTCTTCACCGATATAAGTCTGCTGCCCGACGTTGGTCAGCTCCACATCCTGCAAGTGAGTGCCTACTACGACACCAAAGTGAAACGGACGCAAGTCGGTATACGGGCGGTTTTGTACCGTACGTTGCTGTGCGTGAGCCATGCCGCCTAACATAGATGGCATAGCCGCTAAAAATATCAGTATAGCTGCGAGTCTCATATTAATATATAACGACATTAATACGATGTTATTGCTTTTGTTTATCGCCAAAAATGCAATATAGATATAGCAAAAACGGGCGAAATGTATAAATAAGTTAAAAGTATTACCTATTTGTAGGTATTTCGAAGAAAAACGCTATCTTTGCATCATCTAATTTTAGGTAGTATAACATTAATAACAATTAAATAGAAATTAATTATGGCTTATGTAATTGGCGACGACTGCATCGCATGCGGTACATGTATTGGTGAGTGCCCGGTAGAGGCTATCTCTGAAGGCGAAAAGTATTCAATCAACCCTGATCTCTGCACAGAGTGTGGTACATGCGCTAGCGTATGTCCTCAGGAGGCTATCAGCCTCGGCGAGTAAGGATTTACTACAGAAATATTAAAGGCGGCAAATTGCAGCACTTGGTGCTCGTGGTTTGCCGCCTTTTCGTGTTCTAAAGGGTGCATATGTTGCTAATGTATTGTTTTTCTGTTAAATAAATGTAAATAAGCGGTCTGCTTAAAAGCATGATTTCTTTATGTAATAAAAAATGAGTAATTTTGCAGACCGATTATTTGGGGATACACTTAGAGTCCCCTGCATGAGGGTGTTAATAGCGCTCGTTACAGAAAAGGCCAAACGGCGTGGTTAGTGAATCGCTCGTGCAACAAAAATAAAACGTTTTTTAGTAGTAATTTTTAAATTAAACAATGAACACTTTAAGTTACAAGACTATTTCCGTAAACAAGGAAACGGCTAAGAAGGAGTGGGTGGTAATCGATGCCACAGACCAGGTAGTAGGTCGTCTCTGCTCTAAAGTAGCAAAGCTCATCCGCGGAAAGTACAAGCCGTCATTCACTCCCCACGTGGACTGTGGTGACAACGTTATCATCATCAACGCAGCCAAGGCTGTTTTCACAGGTAAGAAGGAAACAGACAAGGTTTACACTCGTTATACTGGCTATCCTGGTGGACAGCGCTTCAACACTCCGGCAGAGCTCCGCAAGCGTCCTGACGGAATGGACAAGATTATCCGTCACGCTGTGAAGGGTATGCTCCCCAAGGGTCCTCTCGGCCGTCACCTGCTTGACAACCTCTACATCTACGATGGTACAGAGCACAAGCACGAGGCTCAGCAGCCTAAGGCAATTGATATTAACCAGTATAAATAAAGAATAGAAGATGGAAATGATAAATGCAATTGGTCGCCGTAAGAGTGCCGTAGCTCGTGTTTATCTCACAGAGGGCACCGGTAAGATCACAATCAATAAGGTAGAACTCGCAAAGTATTTCCCATCAGCAATTCTGCAGTATGTGGTTAAGCAGCCGCTGCTCCTGCTCGGTGTGGAAGAGAAATATGATATCAAGTGCAACCTCGACGGTGGCGGTTTCACAGGCCAGAGCCAGGCTCTTCGTCTCGCTATCGCCCGTGCACTCGTAAAGGTTGACGCTGAGGACAAGAAGACTCTTAAGGGTCAGGGCTTCCTCACTCGCGATTCACGTGAGGTTGAGCGTAAGAAGCCGGGTCAGCCGAAGGCTCGCCGTCGCTTCCAGTTCAGCAAGCGTTAAAATATGGAGAACGGCTGGGACACCTTATTATATATATGTGTGGCTTAGCATATCTCCAAAGTTTAGCATCCAAACCCGCAAGACCGAAAGAGTGAGTTAGGAATTACGAATTAGGAATTACGAATTAGGAGTTGTGAGTTAGAATTATAATTCAAAATTCAAAATCGGCGAAGCCGACCAATTCAAAACTCAAAATTCAAAACTCAAAACTCGACATTCGTTACTCGTGGGCTGGTTCAATTTAACTCAAAGGAAAGTAAACAAATTAACAAGAACAAAGAAATGTCAAGAACTAATTTTGACCAGTTGTTAGAGGCAGGCTGTCACTTTGGCCACCTCCGTCGTAAGTGGAATCCCGCAATGGCTCCTTATATCTTCATGGAGCGCAACGGCATTCATATCATCGATTTGCACAAGACCGTAGCTAAGGTTGACGAGGCTGCTGAGGCTTTGAAGCAGATCGCAAAGTCAGGCAAGAAGATCCTGTTCGTCGCTACTAAAAAACAAGCTAAGGACATCGTAGCCGAGAAGGCAGCGAGCGTGAATATGCCTTACGTTATCGAGCGTTGGCCGGGCGGTATGCTCACCAACTTCCCGACAATCCGCAAGGCTGTTAAGAAAATGGCGAACATCGACAAGCTCATGAACGACGGAACTTTCTCAAAGCTCTCTAAGCGTGAGCTTCTGCAGGTGACACGCCAGCGTGCTAAGTTGGAGAAGAACCTCGGTTCTATCGCTGACTTGACTCGCCTCCCGAGCGCTTTGTTCGTTGTTGACGTGATGAAGGAGAACATCGCCGTTAAGGAGGCTAACCGCCTCGGCATTCCGGTGTTCGCTATGGTAGATACCAACTCTGACCCACGCAACATCGACTACATCATCCCTGCTAACGACGACGCTAAGGATTCTATCGACGTAGTTCTCTCAGCTTGCTGCGGTGCTATCGCAGAGGGTCTTGAGGAGCGTAAGGTAGAGAAGGCTGACGAGAAGGCAGCTGCTGAGCAGAAGGAGGGCAAGGCTCCCCGCAAGGCTCGCAAGGAGGAAACTCCTGCTGAGAATGCAGCAGAGTAATCTTACATAACATAAAGATCGGAAATTCTTTAATTCGTAAATCCAAGGTTTTAGAATGGAGAATTTCCGATTTTTGGGTTAAAGGGGATTATACCAAATCAAGCAATAATTAATAACTAATAATTAATAAAGAATAAAAAACTATGGCTATTTCAATTGAAGACATCAAGAAACTTCGTGCCATGACAGGTGCTGGTCTTGCTGACGTAAAGAAGGCTCTGACAGAGGCTGAAGGTGATTTCGATAAGGCAAAGGAGTTGCTCCGTGAGCGTGGACTCGCTATCGCAGCTAAGCGTTCAGACCGCGAGACTGCAAACGGTTGTGTACTCGTTAAGAACGTTGACGGTTTTGCTGCAATGATCGCTTTGAAGTGTGAGACTGACTTCGTTGCTAACGGTGCTGACTTCATCAAGTTGACATCTGATATCCTCGACGCTGCTATCGCTGCCAAGGCTCATACTCTCGACGAGGTTAAGACTCTCAAGCTTGGTGAGGCTGACGTTCAGACTGCTGTTACACAGCGCTCTGGTATCACTGGCGAGAAGATGGAGCTCGACGGCTACAACGTACTCGAGGGTGAGAACATCGAGGTTTACGACCACATGGGCAAGCACACTCTCTGCACAATGGTACAGCTCAACCAGAACAATGAGGAGGCTGGTCATAAGGTAGCTATGCAGGTAGCTGCTATGAAGCCTATCGCTCTTGACGAGGCTTCAGTACCTGAGGAAGTTAAGGAGGAAGAGTACAAGGTTGCTGTTCAGAAGACTAAGGAAGAGCAGATCGAGAAGGCTGTAGAGGTAGCTGTTAAGAAGGCTGGTCTCAATCCTAACCACTTCGACTCTGAGGACCACATCGAGTCTAACCAGGGCAAGGGCTGGATCACAGCTGAGGACGTTGCTAAGTTCCGCGAGATCAAGGAGACCGTTTCTGCTGAGAAGGCTGCTAACCTCAACGAGAATATGATCCAGAACATCGCTAAGGGTCGTGTTGGCAAGTTCCTTAAGGAGAACTGCCTCGTTTGCCAGGAGTTCCAGTTCGGTGACGGCGACAAGCAGAGCGTTGCTGACTACCTGAAGAAGCAGGACAAGGAGCTGAAGATTGTTGCTTACAAGCGCTTCACTCTTGCTGCTGAGTAATTGGAATAATCAATTACACATATAATTAATATAGGAGCCGTGAAGAGTGAAAACTCTTTCACGGCTTTTTGTTTAATATCGACGTTGTTGCGAAGGGTTTCGTCAGCACGTCATCTTGTCAACTTAGATAAAATGAAGATTTTTGCCGTAGGTATGAACTACCTTGAACACAATAAAGAGCTCCATGGTTCGTTATTTAAACCAGAGGAACCGGTGATTTTCACCAAGGCCGACTCGGCAGTGCTCAAGGACCATAAACCATTCTTTATTCCCGACCACATGGGACGCATTGATTACGAGACAGAAATCGTAGTGCGAATCAGCAAGTTGGGAAAGAATATTTCCGAGCGTTTTGCCCATCGCTATTACGACGCCGTTACCGTCGGCATCGACTTTACTGCTCGCGAGTTGCAGAAAAAACTGCGTTCTGAGGGTAAACCTTGGGATTTGTGTAAGGGATTTGACGGAAGTGCAGCCCTGGGCGAATGGGTTTCGCTGGACAAATTCCGTGATATACAGGCCATCCATTTTCATCTCGACATCAACGGCAATACCGTTCAGGAGGGATGTACGAGCGATATGCTCTATCGTGTCGATCAATTGATAGCTTATATATCACAGTATTTCACACTAAAGACCGGTGATATCCTCTACACCGGAACGCCTGCAGGAGTAGGTCCCGTACATATCGATGATCATCTTGAGGGATATATAGAAGACCGCAAGGTGCTCGAATTCAATTGTAAATAACAATATTAAACGAATATGCGCAACATATACATAGTCTTGACCCTGCTTCTTGCCACTGTTCAGGCAAGTGCCCAGAAGTTCTATAATCTCACAGCCAAGGAGGTGAGGGTCGACTCTGTATTGCCCGTATTCTGCCATACCGAGTCGCTGCCTGTCAATTACCGCGACTCGGTTTATTCTTTTAGTATTGCTTATGCCGAATATGCCGACATGCCGCATGCCGACATTGAGGCATACCAACGTATAGAAAGCAAGCTACCGTCAGCTGAACCGCGCCTCGAAACAAGCGTTGTGATGGACCGCAAGCAGCCGTCGCTGCTCACAACGTTCTGTCCCGTAGTGTTGCGTGGCGGCCGCTGGCAGGTGTTGGTGAGCTTTATGCTGCGCCGTTCGGCCACTGTAGAACGTATGAGCCGTGTCACTTCGCTGACTCGTAATGGTGAGTCGCCTCTTGCTGATGTCGTAGCTCCACAAGACCGTTATGCTCAGCACAGCGTGTTGCGCGAAGGACGTTGGGTGAAGATACGCGTGCCGTCAACCGGTGTGTATCAGCTCACTTCCGAGCTTATGCGCAAAGCCGGATTCAGCAATCCCGACCGTGTGAAAGTGTATGGTTATGGAGGGAACTTGCAGAGCGAGACTCTTGACCCCGATTATCTTATTGCCACCGACGATTTGCACGAAGTGTCCACATGTACCATTGGTTCGCGTAGGTTGATGTTTGCTCGTGGTCCTGTGTCGTGGAACAGTAATAACGCAACATGCCGTACACGCAACCCATATTCCGACTATGGCTATTATTTTTTGACCGACGATGGTACTGAACCGCAAAAGATAGATTCGGCAGACTTTGTTTCTTCTTTTTATCCGTCGGCTGATTATTATCACGACCTATACGAAGTGGACGGTTTCAGTTGGCATCATGGCGGCCGGAACTTGTACGATTCGCGCCAGGTGCAGTCTGGCGACTCGCTCGTTCTAAACTTTAATGCCCCTAATAAAACTGCGACAGGGCGTATGATGGTCAATGTCACGTCTGGCGGCGCTATGTCTGTCGAGGTGAGATTGAATGGCCGTCGACTAGGCACGCTCAATACAACAGTAAGTGAACCGCTTTATGTTTTTGGTTTTCAGAGTAGCGGTACTTATGACATAGAGAGTGACAAGTCGCGTGAACAGCAGACCGTAAGTCTGCATGTGCTCAATGGCGAACCTATGCGACTCGATTTCGTGTCGCTAACATGGTCTGTGCCCCATCAGCTTGGCAATCTTGCCACCGACGCTCTGCCGGTTCCGGAATATGTTTATGCCATAACCAATCAGGACCATCATGCTGACCCTCAGGCTGACATGGTGATAATAATCCCCACATCGCAAAAACTGCTTGCCCAGGCACGTCGTCTGAAGCAACTACATGAGAATGCCGATGGTATGCGTGTCAATATAGTGCCAGCCGACGAATTGTATAATGAGTTCTCAAGCGGCACGCCTGACGCCTCGGCATACCGCCGTTATCTGAAGATGCTGTACGACCGCGCCACAACCGCAGCCGACCAGCCCAAGTATCTCGTGCTTTTCGGCAGCTGCATGTGGGACAACCGCCTGCTCACGTCCGAATGCCGACAAATGAAGGCTGACGATTATTTGCTGGCATACGAAAGCGAGGAGTCGTTCGACAAGCGACTTAGCTATGTCGACGATTCGTTTTACGGCATGCTTGACGACGGCGAAGGACTGCGCCCGTTGTATGTCGACAAGGTGGATGTGGCAGTCGGACGTTTCCCCGTGACCACAGCTGCCGATGCCAAGACAATGGTTGACAAGATAGAGAGCTACATGAAGAATGCCGGAGGAGCGGCATGGCTCAACGAAATAATGTTCATGGGCGACGACGGCGACGACAACCGCCACATGAAGGATGCCGATGCCGTAGCCGAACAGGTGATAGCCGAGAATCCGGCGTTGCGTGTCAACAAGGTGATGTGGGACTCTTATCCAGCCGTTATACAGACTTCGGGAGTGACATATCCCGATGCCAGCAAGGCTATAATGCGCCAACAGAACAAGGGAGCGCTCATAATGGACTACACCGGTCATGGTTCGGAACACCAGTTCTCGCATGAGAACGTGTTGTTCCTTAAAGATTTCAGAGAATTTTCGAATACCAACATGCCGCTGTGGGTAACGGTGGGCTGCGACTTCATGCCCTTCGACGCCCCGGTGGACAATATCGGAGTAACAGCGGTACTCAACGAAAAGGGTGGAGTAGCTGCATTCATCGGCTCGACGCGCACCGTATATTCTACATACAATGCTGAGTTACACTCACCGTTGATGCGTTTCCTGCTCTCGCACGACGACGACGGACGTGCAATGCCGGTTGGTGAAGCGTTGCGTCGTGCCAAGAACACTGCCTCATACAAGCGTTTGGCAGAAAACTCGCGACAGTTCTCACTTCTTGGCGACCCTGCAATGCGACTTTGGACACCGCGCCAGCTTATAGTAGTTGACTCCATCGGCGATGTAGATGTGGCCAAGGGAGGTAAGGCTGAGATGCGTGCCGGAGCACTGGTAAAGGTAAAAGGCCATATTGAAGGAATGGAAAATTTCTCAGGTACTGCAACGCTTCTGGTGCGCGACCGTAAAGAGACGGTGGTATGCTACAACAATCAGAATGCTGCCGACGACCCAATGGAGTTCACCGACCGCAAGGCTGTGCTCTATAGTGGCGACAGTAAGGTTGTGGACGGTAAGTTTGCATTCACCTTTGCGGTACCCAAGGATATCAGTTACTCTGGCGAAGAGGGACTCATTAACGTCTTTGCCATCGATGACGAACATACAATGGTGGTGAACGGCTACAGCAACAGCTTCACCGTAGGAGGCAGCGACATTGCCGACAACGACTCTATTGGTCCGTCCGTGTACTGCTATCTGAACTCGCCTTCGTTCCAGAATGGCGACAGAGTGAACTCTACGCCGTACTTTGTGGCTGAGATAACCGACCGCGACGGCATCAACGCCGCCGGAGCAGGAGTGGGACACGACATGCAACTCGTAATCGACGGCAAGACGGAACTGACATATACGCTCAACGACAACTTCCAGTACGACTTCGGATCGTACACCACAGGCTCTACATATTATTGTCTGCCGGAACTTGCGGAGGGTGAACACCGCCTGAAGTTTACCGCTTGGGACATACTCAACAATCCCACTACGCAGGAACTCCGCTTCCGTGTGGCAAGAGGACTGAAACCTACATTCATCATTTCGTGCACAGACAACCCCGCAACGACCTCTACCACATTCGTCATAGCCAACGACCGCACTGGCAGCAATGTGGATGTGCGCATTGAAGTGCTCGACATGAGCGGACGGTTGTTGTGGCGTCACGACGAGAGCGGAGTGTCAACGGCCTCTGCCTATACCGTCAATTGGGACCTGAAGCTCGACAACGGCCAGCAGCTCGACACCGGAGTCTACCTCTATCGTGTACGTCTTTCGTCCGACGGAGCGTCGCGTATGTCGAAAGCCAAGAAACTGATAGTAGTGGGCAATAAATAAATTAAAAAGTCGTTTGCATAATAAGCATTTACAATATAAATATATACAACGAATGAAACACGGAATAAGATACATCCTGCTTGCAGCCTTCGCAATGCTGTCGGCATACGCTTCGGCTCAGGATTACAAAAAAGAGATGTTCAACCCGGTAAAGACATCGGTGACATCGCAGACCATTGCGCCCGACGCACGAGCCGCCGGTATGGGCGATGTGGGCGCTGCCACCGACCCGGACGTAGTGTCACAGTACTGGAACCCAGCCAAATATCCGTTCACAATATCGCGTGCCGGAGTTGCCCTGAACTATACGCCGTGGCTGCGCAGCCTTGTCAACGACATCGATTTGGCTTATCTTGCCGGCTATTATCGCATAGGTGACTACTCGGCTGTATCGGCCTCACTGCGCTACTTCTCGTTGGGCGAAGTGTTCACAAGTACAAACGAGAGTGACGACGGAATGACTATCAATCCGTATGAGATGTCTTTGGACGTAGCCTACTCGCTTATGCTCAGCGAAAAGTTCTCGATTGCAGCCGCAGTGCGATGGATTTACTCCGATCTTACGTATAATTATACTGACGACACGTCGCCGGGCTCGGCATTTGCAGTCGACCTTGCCGCCTACTATCAGAACTATATCAACATTGGACAGCGTGAATGTCAGTTGGGATTGGGCTTGAACATATCCAACATCGGTTCGAAGATAACCTTCGGTGGCGACGACCGTGCGGAATTTATACCTACCAACATGCGTCTGGGAGCCTCGCTCATGATTCCGCTCGACGAATACAACCGACTCACCATTGCAGCCGATGCCAACAAACTGCTTGTGCCTACTTATCCGAAGCAGGAGGAAGGTGAGGACACGCAGGACTATGAGGACCGTGTTCAACGCGACTACTATGACGTTTCGTCAATCAGTGGTATCTTCAAGAGTTTCAGCGATGCCCCCGGCGGATTCAAGGAGGAGCTGAAGGAGGTGCAGTGGAGCATCGGAGCCGAGTATACCTACAATGATAAGTTCACCCTTCGCGCCGGCTATCACAATGAGGCAGAGAGCAAGGGCAATCGTAAATACTTCACCGTGGGAGCCGGATTCAAGATGAACGTATTCTCGCTTGATGCCGGCTACGTTATCGCTACAGCCAAGTCGAACCCGCTCGACCAGACCTTGCGCTTCACTTTGGCGTTCGATATGGACGGTATCAAGGATATCTTCAAGCGAAGATAATGGAAGTTAGGAATTAGGAGTTAGGAATTAGTCGGCTTTGCCGATTATAAATTATGAATTTAGAATTCGTAATTAAAACAACTCGTAATTCGTAATTCCTAATTCGTAATTAAAATAACTCGTAATTCCTAATTTAAAGAAAAATCAAACACTCATGAAAATAAGAACTGGTTTCGGATATGATGTCCACAAATTAGTAGAGGGTCGCGACTTGTGGCTCGGAGGAATAAAGCTCGACTACGAGCTTGGTCTTCTCGGCCATAGCGATGCCGATGTACTGATACATGCTATATGTGATGCACTGCTTGGTGCTGCCAATATGCGTGATATTGGTTATCACTTCCCCGACACAGCAGCCGAGACACTCAATGTAGATAGCAAGATTTTGCTACGCAAGACCATCGAACTCATTGCCACAAAGGGCTATCGTCTGGGCAATGTCGATGCTACGGTGTGTGCTGAGCGTCCAAAACTCAATCCGCACATTCCTGCAATGCAGAGCTGTCTTGCCGAAGTGATGAATACGGATATAGACAATGTTTCAATCAAAGCCACCACAACCGAGCGACTTGGTTTTACCGGTCGTATGGAAGGAATATCGGCATATGCCACTGTTTTGATAGAGAAGGACTGATAAAGTTGTGGTATGCTGATAGAATAGGAATGATATTGTTTGGGTATGGAAAACGATAAAACCCCTTGTCTTTCGTGTTTTTGACCCCTAAAAACATGAAAAAACAAGTTTTTTTGAAGTTTTTGATAAATTTCTTGCAAAAACATTTGGAGGTTACATAAAAAAGCCATACCTTTGCACTCGCTTTAAAGAACTAAGCAATACTGCTAAGAGTAACAGTTAAAGTAATCGGGCGTTTAGCTCAGCTGGTTTAGAGCATCTGCCTTACAAGCAGAGGGTCGGCGGTTCGAATCCGTCAACGCCCACAGGGGTGTTTCCTCGTGGTCTTCTCTTCGGAGAGACTGCGGGGATTTTTTTTGTTTATACTTTTCTGCTTTTTTTACTGTATTCACCCCAACAATTAGTTTGAGGCATTATACATTATAATAATGTCTAAAAAATCACCGTACGATATCCACTTGTCAATTTAAATTCGTAAATTTGCACAAAAATCATATTTTAAAGATTTAGTTTATGAAACTTGATTTGCTGACAGCCATTTCACCAATCGACGGTCGTTACAGAGGCAAGACAGAGCCGCTTGCCGATTATTTCTCAGAGTATGCACTCATTCGTTACAGAGTGCGCGTAGAAATCGAATATTTCATCACTTTGTGTGAGTTGCCATTGCCGCAGCTCAAGGACTTCGATCATGCCCTGTTTGAAACATTGCGTGGCATCTATCTCAACTTCAATGAGGAGAGCGCACAGCGTGTTAAGGACATCGAGAAGGTGACAAATCATGATGTTAAGGCTGTAGAGTACTTCATCAAGGAGGAATTCGACAAGATTGGAGGTCTCGACGCTTACAAGGAGTTCATCCACTTCGGACTCACATCGCAGGACATCAACAATACCAGTGTGCCTCTCTCAATCAAGGAGGCTCTCGAAGAGACATATTATCCGCTCATTGAGGAGCTCATCGCACAGTTGCAGCAGTATGCCGACGAGTGGAAGGACGTGCCTATGCTCGCCAAGACTCACGGCCAGCCTGCATCTCCTACACGCCTTGGCAAGGAGATTATGGTATATGTATACCGTCTCACCGAGCAGTTGCGCCAGCTCAAGGAGTGCCGCATGACTGCTAAGTTTGGTGGCGCAACTGGCAACTATAACGCCCATCACGTAGCTTACCCTCAGTACGACTGGAAAGCCTTCGGCAACCGCTTCGTGAGCGAGAAGCTTGGATTGGAGCGCGAGCAGTATACAACACAGATAAGCAACTACGACTGCCTTGGCTCAGTGTTCGATGCCATGCGTCGCATCAATACAATCATCATCGACCTCGACCGCGACTTCTGGATGTACATCTCAATGGACTACTTCAAGCAGAAGATTAAGGCAGGCGAGGTAGGTTCGTCGGCAATGCCTCATAAGGTCAATCCAATCGACTTCGAGAACTCAGAGGGCAACCTCGGTATCGCAAACGCTGTAGTGCAGTTCCTCGCCATGAAGTTGCCGGTAAGCCGTTTGCAGCGCGACCTTACTGATTCAACAGTATTGCGTAACGTTGGTGTACCTTTCGGTCATGGTATGATTGCCATGCAGAGCACACTCAAGGGTCTGCGCAAGCTCATCCTTCACGAAGAGAAGATTGAGGAAGACCTCAACAATACTTGGGCTGTAGTGGCTGAGGCCATTCAGACCATCCTGCGTCGCGAGGCCTATCCGCACCCCTACGAGGCGCTTAAGGCACTCACACGTACCAACAAGAAGATGTCGGAAGAGACCATACACGAGTTCGTTCAGACACTCAACGTTAGCGATGCCGTTAAGGCAGAGCTTATGGCCATCACACCGCTTAATTATACAGGCATCTAATTTCGGCCTATGTATTGCGTGCCGCATATAGGGCGGCACTTGGCAAAACAGGTTTCAAAATATAGACTATTAGTAGTAAGTAACAATTTTATTCAAGAACAGAAGTGCATCTATCCTTCCCAACCCTAAACAAGATCCACAAACGGGAGGGAATGGGTGTCACTTGCCGTGAGGCGAAAAAAGTAAAGTATTATGGATTCAGAATTGGAAAAGAGTCAGGAACAGAGAACAGCGGATCAAACTACAGGCAATAGCGAGAGCTACGGTCGTCCCGCAGGAAATTATCAGAGAGAGTATCGCAGTGTGACCGGACGCCGTCCGCGCATCCACACACAGCGTCCTTACAATGCCGAGCGTACAAGCCAGGCACAGGGCGAGGATAGCGGTTTCCGTCCTGAGGGATTTGGCAGCAACCTTCAGAGTGGTGCTTCATCCAACGGCGGCTATCAGCCACGTCAGAGTGGTTATCAGCAGCGCCAAGGCGGCTACCAGCAGCGTGGTGGTTATCAGCAGCGTCCTCAGCAGGGGTATCGTCCTCGCTACAACAATCAGGAGGGCGACGACCAGCAGCAGGGTGGCTACCAGCAGCGTGGTGGTTATCAGCAGCGCCAGGGCGGCTATCAGCAGCGTCAGGGCGGCTACCAGCAGCGTGGTGGTTATCAGCAGCGTCCCCAGCAGGGCTATCGTCCTCGCTACAACAATCAGGAGGGCGACGACCAGCAGCAGGGCGGCTATCAGCAGCGTCAGGGTGGCTACCAGCAGCGTGGCGGCTATCAGCAGCGCCAGGGTGGCTATCAGCAGCGTGGCGGTTATCAGCAGCGTGGTGGTTATCAGCAGCGTGGTGGCTATCAGCAGGGCGGCTACCGTCAGCGTTCGGCCGATTATGATCCCAATGCTAAGTATAGCATGAAGAAGCGTATCGAATACAAGGAGGAGAACATCGATCCCAACGAGCCGATACGTCTCAACAAGTTCCTTGCCAACGCAGGCATTTGCTCGCGCCGTGAGGCTGACGAGTTCATCCAGGCAGGCGTTGTGTCGGTAAACGGAGAAGTAGTTACCGAACTCGGAACAAAGATAAAGCGCACCGACGAAATCAAATTCCACGACCAGCCGGTAAATCTTGAGAAGAAAGTTTATGTGCTGCTCAACAAGCCGAAGGATTGCGTTACGACAAGCGACGATCCTCAGCAGCGCAAGACTGTAATGGATTTGGTTAAGAACGTATGCCCCGAGCGTATCTACCCTGTAGGACGTCTCGACCGCAACACCACCGGTGTGCTCCTGCTCACCAACGATGGCGACTTGGCTTCGAAGCTTACACATCCTAAGTTCCTCAAGAAGAAGGTCTACCATGTATACCTCGACAAGAACGTTACAGCTCACGACTTGCAGCAGATAGCCGATGGCATTGAGCTTGAGGACGGCGAGGTACATGCAGACGCTATCGAGTATGCAAGCGATACAGACAAGAGCCAGGTAGGCATTGAGATTCACAGCGGCAAGAACCGTATCGTTCGCCGTATCTTCGAGCACCTCGGCTATCGCGTTGTTAAGCTCGACCGCGTACAGTTTGCAGGACTTACAAAGAAGAACCTCCGTCGTGGCGACTGGCGCTTCCTCACTGAGAAGGAAGTAGAGATGCTTCGCATGGGAGCGTTTGAATAATGTTTAATGAGTAATGTTTAATGTTTTTATTGTACATATCTTTATGTGTAATAGTACATATATAGATGTGTGTAATGCGACATTAAGCATTACTCTTTCTTGATTAAACATTAAACACTGAATATTAATCAATTAAATAATGGAAACAATAAAGAGAACAAAGATTGTTGACGCTCTTCAGCGCACCGACTTTGGCGCTACCGTCAACGTGAAGGGATGGGTACGTACCCACCGCAGCTCAAAGGCTGTTGACTTCATTGCACTCAACGACGGTTCTACCATCAAGAACATACAGATTGTTGTTGATCCTGCTAAGTTCGATGCTGAGCAGCTCAAGCAGATTACTACTGGTGCTTGTATCAGCGCTGTAGGTACTCTCGTAGAGAGCCAGGGCAAGGGTCAGAGCTCAGAGATACAGTGCGAGAGCCTTGAGATATACGGACTCTGCGGCAGCGATTACCCGATGCAGAAGAAGGGTCAGTCGTTCGAGTATATGCGCCAGTATGCTCACTTGCGTCTTCGCACCAATACTTTTGGTGCCGTAATGCGTATTCGTCACAACATGGCTATGGCCATCCACACATACTTCCACGAGCACGGCTATTTCTACTTCCACACTCCGCTCATCACAGCCAGTGACTGCGAAGGTGCAGGTCAGATGTTCCAGGTGACAACCAAGAACCTCTACAACCTCAAGAAGACAGAGGATGGCAAGATTGACTATAGTGACGACTTCTTCGGCAAGCAGACTTCGCTGACTGTGTCTGGTCAGCTTGAGGGCGAGCTTGGTGCCACAGCTCTTGGAGCCATCTACACATTCGGTCCTACATTCCGTGCCGAGAATTCAAACACTCCGCGCCACTTGGCAGAGTTCTGGATGATTGAGCCTGAGGTAGCATTCCTCGACCTCGCTGGTCTGATGGATCTTGAGGAGGACTTCATCAAGTACTGTATCCGTTGGGCTTTGGATCACTGCAAGGACGATCTCGAGTTCCTCAACAAGATGATTGACAAGGGACTTATTGAGCGTCTTGAGGGTGTGTTGAACTCTGATTTCGTTCGTCTGCCTTACACTGAAGGTATCCGCATTCTTCAGGAGGCCATAAAGAACGGCAAGAAGTTTGAGTTCCCGTGCGAGTGGGGCGACGACCTTGCTTCTGAGCACGAGCGCTTCCTTGTTGAGGAGCACTTCAAGAAGCCGGTTATCATGACCAACTATCCTAAGGCTATCAAGGCATTCTACATGAAGATAGATGCTGAGGAGTCAGGATTTGGTGGCAAGAGCGGCGCTACTGTTCAGGGCACCGACGTGCTGTTCCCGCAGATTGGCGAGATTATCGGTGGTTCGGTTCGTGAGGAGAGCTACGATAAGCTGATGAACGAGATTGAGGAGCGCAACATCCCGATGAAGGATATGACATGGTATCTCGATACACGTAAGTACGGATCATGCCCACACGCTGGTTTCGGACTTGGTTTCGAGCGTCTCATTCTTTTCGTAACGGGTATGCAGAACATTCGCGACGTCATCCCGTTCCCACGTACACCGAAGAGCGCAGAGTTCTAAAAAAACGGAATATATAGTTCTGATAAATACACAAAAAACTTCAAATTGAATGGATTGAAACATTCAATTTGAAGTTTTTTTTGTGCTTTTATATTTGCAGCCTATTTGCTGTTTTAGCTTTTTTGCTTTTATTTGTCCTTATACTCAACCTTCACTACTACTACGCGTATTTTCTGGTCGGCCTTGTCGGTCTTTATTTTGGCAATGTGCCAGTCGCCAGGGTAGAAGATGAAGAACTTGTCAGGAGTAGAATCCACAAACTTGGTCTTGTCCACCTCGTAATCGTAGTTGATGATGTCGGGACGATACGGTGCCTTGGCTCGGCTTGTAACGTGGTCGAGCAGTCCGAAGCGCTCGCTGCCCTTCACGACATATTGGAAGTCGACATACTGACGATGACTCTCGGTGCCACGTTTTTCAAGGTCGCCGTTCTCGCCATCCTCCACATTGGCCTTCATTGTTGTGCCGGGAATGTGGTGTTGGCCTGCGGGCAGAGCCATAAGGTCGGTCTTTGCGAGCCATGCAAACAGGGCTTTCCATTGCGGATTGCGCTTGTATTGTGTGTAGAATTCGGCAGCGTTGACAGTCTCGTGAGGCGAAGCTGCCGTAAATCCGTTGCGCCACTTGTTTGAGTTTTTCCACTTGATAGCCTTCTTCTCGAGTTTCTTGTCCTGGCACGGCTGTGTGTACACGCCTTGAGCCATTGCGCTGAACGACAGCACCAGGGCTGCCATCAATGTCAATAGTCTGTTCATAATACTTTGTTTTTAGTTTTTAGAAAATGCTGTACGAATGTGTCTATACGAAAAAAGGTGCGCCATTTAAATGACACACCTTTATGTTCGTAGTGGGTGGTGATGGATTCGAACCACCGAAGGCATCGCCAGCAGATTTACAGTCTGCCCCATTTGGCCACTCTGGTAACCACCCTTGCTTCTTAAAAGCGAGTGCAAAGGTATGAAATAAATTGGATATTACCGCATGTTTCATTAAAAAAATGCATTAAAAGTAGTGTTTTTAGTTATTTTGCGCTATCTTTGCAAGAAAATAAGCCATATTTTAATAAACAAACCACATAAAACCTAAGTTCACATGAATAAGAATCTTATTTTCTGTGTCGCAGCAATGTTGGGCTTGATGGCATGGCAGGGAGCCAGTGCGCAGTCAAAGTCACGCAAGGCGGCACGAAAAACAATGGTAGCGAAGACCTACACCGTGCAGGCGGCAGGCCCTTCAGTGGCGTGGGTCGAGGATGAGACCAAGTTTGAAGACCGCAAAGAGAAGGCGCATGCCACCTTTATGCCCTACTCGTCGACTTCGGAAATGATGAAGGACGAGTATTTCCGATTCCCCTGGCTTACTCCCGACCATGCCGACTGGCTGTCGCTCAACGGTCAGTGGAAATTCCATTACACAGCCGACTGGAAGTCGCAGGGCGTGCCCGAGGAGCAGAACTTCTACGGCGACAAGGCCGACGTGAGTGGTTGGGACAACATCGCTGTGCCTCTCAACTGGGAGATGGCTGGCTACGATGTGCCTGTATATAATAATGTGGGCTATCCGTTCAAGAACGAGCCTCCCCGCATCACCGCTTTCGACGACAATTTCGACAAGAACCCCGTAGGTTCTTATCGTCGTACCTTCACCCTGCCTAAGGGCTGGGAGAGCGGCAAGCGCGTGTTCCTTCATTTCGATGGAGCTTGCAGCGCCATCATGGTATGGGTGAACGGTCACTATGCTGGTTATTCGCAGGGAGCCAACACCGATGCCGAGTTTGATGTAACCGCTCTTGTTCGTGGTGGCGAAAATAATGTTTCGGTACGCGTTTACCGCTGGTCGGACGGCTCATATCTTGAGGGTCAGGACATGTGGCACCTCGCCGGTATTCACCGCGACGTTTACCTTGTTGCCACACCTAAGGCATTCATCAACGACCACTACATCACATCACATCTCAACGAAGGCTATACTTCAGGCTCGATGAACGTAGAGTTGACGCTCAACAATGCCGAGCATCAGAAGGGCACAAAGACAGTTGAGGTGGAACTGCTCGACCAGAACGGTGTGCGTGTGGCAAGCCAGAGCGCTGCCTTGGCATTTACTGCAGCCGATGTTGAGAAGAAAATGGACTTCAAGTTCGATAACCTCAGCAACTTGAAGCCATGGTCGGCCGAACATCCCAACCTCTATACCGTCATTGTACGCCAAAAGACCGACAACGGTCAGGAGGAGATGGTGTTCTCTACACTCTACGGTTTCCGCTCGGTTGAGCAGCGTGGCAATCTGATTTACGTCAACGGCAAGCGCGAATACTTCAAGGGTGTAAACACACAGGACATCCATCCGCTTCTCGGCCACGCCATCGACGTGCCCACAATGCTCAAGGACGTGACGCTTATGAAGCTCGCCAACGTCAATACCGTGCGCACAAGCCACTATCCGCGCCAGCCCAAGATGTATGCAATGTTCGACTACTATGGTCTCTACTGCATGAATGAGGCTGATGTTGAGTGCCATAACAACCACTCTCTATCTGACAATCCTACATGGCAGGCCGCTTATGTAGACCGTACACGCCGCATGGTATTGCGCGACCGCAACCATCCGAGCGTAGTATTCTGGTCGCTCGGCAACGAGTCGGGAGGCGGACAGAACTTCCAGGCCACCTACGACGAGGTGAAGCGACTCCTCCCAGGACGCGATGCTTGGGTGCATTATGAGGGCTACAAGCATGGCGAGAAGTATTCCGACTTCGGTTCGGACATGTATCCCATCATCAACAATGTCATAAAGCACCGTGACGGACTCAACGGCAAGCCTTACTTCATTTGCGAATATGCACATGCTATGGGTCAGGCTGTAGGCAACTTGCAAGAATACTGGGACATTATCGAGGGTTCTAACGGCATCACCGGTGGATGTATTTGGGACTGGGTAGACCAGGGCATTTACGACACACGCCGCATCAAGGCACGTCAGCCGCTTGTCGACCCGCAGACCGGACTCCATTACTACACCTCAGGTTATGACTATACCAAGATGAACCACGGACATCTCGGCTTCCAGGGCGACTTCATGTCTAACGGTATCATCACTCCGGGACGTGAATGGACAGCCAAGCTCACCGAGGTGAAGTACGTTTATCGTTACGTCAACTTCGAGAGCCTGAAGAATCACAACCTTGTGCTCCGCAACAAGTACAACTTCACTGACCTTGCCGACCTTCTCTATCTCTCTTACGAAGTTCTGAAGGACGGACGCTCAGTAGAGCATGGCAACCTGCAGTTGCCCAACTGTGCTCCTGGCGAAACCTGCCACGTAAGCATTCCTTATGCTACAGAGGTGAAGAACGACGGCGAGTATATCATCACATTCAGCCTTCGCTTGAAGAACGATTGCTCATGGGTGAAGCGCGGATATGCTGTAGTAGAGCAGCAGTTCAAGCTCAATGCCGACGCCAAGGCAAGCTGTGTATCTGTAGCCGACCCGACATTCGTACAGCAGCAGCACCGTCAGTTGCCGGCTATTGCCGAGAAGGGCAAGCTTAAGGTAAAGGGCAACAGCGTAACGGGCGAACGCTTCAAGATAAGCTTTGCCGATGACGGCACAATAGCCGAATGGCTGTACGATGGCAAGAGCCTCGTTGAGTCTGGCACGGGTCCCGACTTCAACGGATTCCGCCGTATTGCCAACGACAACATTTCGCTTGGAGCTACAGGTGGTGTTGCCGAGAATGACAACAAGGAGGAAGGTGCTCTCACCGGCAGCAAGAATCTCGTCAGCGCTCCGAAGCGTGTTGGCAAGAATGTGGTTGCCCAGACATCGGTAAGCAACGGCAAGGACACTCACAACATACAGTACACTATCTATCCTGACGGACGTGTTGACATGCGTATAGCATTCAACAACTCAAGCACTGAGACACGTCGTGTAGGCGTAACGATGCAGTTTGCTCCGGAACTGGAGAATGTAGAGTATTATGCCAAGGGTCCGTGGTCGAACTATATCGACCGCCAGCGCGGCTCATTGCTCGGCCGTTACACCACAACCGTAGCCGGAATGTTTGAGGAGCAGAGTGCACCGCAGACAATGGGCGACCGTCAGGGACTGCGCGACCTTACTCTCTCGGGCAATGGCCTTAATCTCAACGTGCAGACAGAGGGTCAGGTAGCCTTCTCACTCTCGCACATCGACGACCGTCAGTTCAACTACGACGTGTTCTACGGAGGCAAGCATCCTTACGACCTCACACCGAGCCGTCAGATCTTTGCCCACTTCGACTGCTGGCAGCGTGGCATTGGCAACCGCTCATGTGGTGGCGACTCATGCCTGCCGCAGTATCAGACACCTACTGGCGAGCACGTAGTGACATTGCGCTTCACCCCTTCGGTGAAGTAATCGCACCGTAAGGCAACATCAATTAGCAGTAATGCAAAAAAAATAAGGAGGTTATGGCATTTTCGCCATAGCCTCCTTTTTTTTTGTATTAATAAATTATTAACTTACTTCTTGATTCCCATATTCCACAATGTGAAGCTCAGAATGTCGGCCTGCTCAGCAAGACGCTTTGCCAGAGGCTTACCGCCACCGTGTCCGGCATCCTTTCCGATGCTGATAAGTGTAGGAGCTGTACCAGCCTGACATTCCTGCAGACGTGCTGCAAACTTAAATGAGTGAGCCGGAACAACGCGGTCGTCGTGGTCGGCGGTGCTTACGAGTGTGGCAGGATACTTCACGCCAGGCTTCAGAGTGTGCAGCGGCGAGTAGGCACGCAGATATTCAAACATCTCCTTCGAGTCGTCAGACGTGCCATAGTCGGGTGCCCAGTTCCATCCGATAGTGAATTTATGATAGCGCAGCATATCCATAACGCCTACAGCCGGCAGACAAACCTGATAGAGGTCGGGACGCTGAGTCATGCAAGCGCCTACAAGCAATCCACCGTTGCTGCCACCCTGAATGGCCAGACGGTCGCTCGATGTGTACTTGTTGTTGATGAGATACTCGGCAGCAGCGATAAAGTCGTCAAACACGTTCTGCTTCTGCAGCTTTGTGCCAGCCACGTGCCAGTCCTCGCCATACTCACCTCCACCGCGCAATACGGCGTGTACATATATGCCGCCACGCTCCAAGAAGGGTATATAGTTAGACACGAAGAACGGAGCATAAGTGATATTGAAACCGCCGTAGCCGTAGAGCAACAGCGGATTGCGTCCGTTGAGCTTCATGCCCTTCTTGTATGTGATGAAGAGCGGGGCGCGGGTGCCGTCCTTGCTTGTGTAGAACACCATCTCGGTCTTGTAGTCGTCAGAGCGGAAATTGATTTTGGGTGCAGCCCAAATGGTGCTCTTGTCAGTATTTAAGTCGTACGAGTAGACGGTGTTAGGCATTGTGTACGAGGTGAACGAGTAGAACACTTCCTTCTGTCCGCGCATTCCGCTTGCTGAAGTAGAGCCGAAAGTAGGCAGCTTGATTTCGCCTATTCGTTTGCCGTCGGTAGTGTAGGTGTACATCTGGTTGCAGTTGTCCTTCGAGTACTGCAGAATCATGCGGTCGTCAGCAAATGTCACGTCGGTGAGCACGCTTTCGCCCTCAGGCACCACTTCCTTCCAGTCGTTGTAGCCCGGACGGTCTACGTCAGCCACCATCAGACGATACTTAGGTGCACCGGCGTTGGTCAGGATGTACATCTTCTTGCCTACAGTCTCCACGGTAGAGTATCTGAATCGGGTGTCCGAGCACATCTGTATGAACTGCGAGTTGGGTTTGGTCAGGTCGCGTACGTACAGATTGTTGCCGTTGTCCATACCGCCCTCGTTCAGCGTCATCACCTTCTCGTCGTGGTCGATGTCTACATTGTAGAATCGCAGCGGCTGTGTCGGGTTCATGAAGAACAGCTGGTCTTCGCTCTGCGGAGTTCCAATCTTGTGATAGTAAATCTTCTGAACCGAGTTCTTGGCAGAAGTCTCGCGTCCCTTCTCCGGAGCGTCGTAGGCGCTGTAGTAGAATCCGTCGCCGAGCCAAGTGGCGCCTGTGAACTTAGCCCAAACTATATGGTCGTCGATGTCGCGACCCGTCTGGCAGTCCTTTACGTATATCTCCTCCCAGTCCGATCCGCTTCGCGAGATAACGTAAGCCATATATCGTCCGTTGTGCGAGAAGTATATACCCTTCAGAGCCACGGTGCCGTCGGTGCTGAGAGCGTTGGGGTCGAGCCATACGCGCTGCTTGCTTGCGTCGGCAGTGGGGCTGTCCATCTGGTAGAGTACGCTCTGGTTCTGCAGTCCGTTGTTGCGGTATACATACCATTTGCCCTGGCGCTTGAACGGAATGCCAATCTTCTCGTAGTTGGCAGTCTCCTTCAGTCGTTTCAGGATGTTCTTGCGCATGGGGATGTTGTCGAGATATTTGCGTGTCACGGCATTCTCGGCGTCCACCCACTCGGCAGTCTGTGCGCTCATGTCATCCTCGAGCCAGCGGTACGGGTCTGCCACTTTCTCGCCGAAGTACACGTCTACAGTGTTGTCCTTAGGAGCCTTCGGATAGGTCACTTGCGCCACTGCGTCGATCGACGACAGCATAGCAGCAGCTGCAATCGATAAAATCAGTTTTCTGTTCATAGTGTTACGCTTTTGTTTTGTTAGAGGTTATTAGTGAATGTATTTGTTTCGTTCGTATCATATTGTGCAAAGTTAGCGATTTATTGGGAGATTATTGATTTTTTGTCTACTTTTGCATACACTTTCAATAATGTATTTTCCACTCTATGCTATACGTCGACGTTATTCTGCCCCTTCCGCTTGAGGGCACCTTCACATATTCTGTACCCGACACGCTTGCGCCACAGGTGCGCATGGGCGTGCGTGTTGTCGTGCCACTCGGACGCTCCAAGACGTACACAGCCATGGCTGTTCGTACACATAATGACAAACCCGAGTTTGACACGCGCGACATAATACAGGTGGTAGACGACAGTCCCGTGCTGCCCGAACGCCAACTCCGGTTGTGGCAATGGATTTCCACATATTATATGTGTGCGCTTGGCGACGTGTTCAAGGCGGCTCTTCCAGCCGGACTGAAGGCCGAAGACGGCTATCGCCCGAAGACAGTGCGCTGCGTCACTTTGCCTGCCAATCTGCGCTCCGAGCATTCGCTGCACATCGCCATGACCGCATTGTCACGTGCGCTGAAGCAGCAGCAGACCTTCTGCAAGTATCTTGAACTGTCGCACTGGAACCAGATTGACGGCGAGAAGCCTCCCGAGCACATACAGGAGGTGGCTTGCGACGAACTGCAGAATGCCGCCAATGCCTCTGATGCCATATTGCGCCAGCTCACGTCGCGACGCTTTCTTGAGGTGTATCATCGCGAGGTGGGACGCATAGGGGGTGGGGGAGAATACTCACCCGAGAACATCCAGCCGCTGAGTGAGGCACAGCAGGACGCAATGAACAAGATTGGAGTGCAGTTTATGGGCAAGAATGTGGTGCTGCTGCATGGCGTCACGTCGAGCGGCAAGACCGAGATATACATCCATCTCATTCAGAAAGCCATCGAAGAGGGCCGCCAGGTGCTCTATCTCTTGCCCGAGATAGCCCTCACCGTGCAGATGACACGTCGATTGCAGCGTGTGTTCGGTTCGCGACTGGGTATCTACCATTCGCGATATAGCGATGCCGAGCGTGTAGAGATATGGAAGAAGCAACTATCAGACGAGCCATACGACGTGATACTTGGTGCACGTTCGGCTGTGTTTCTGCCCTTCAGCCGTCTCGGACTGGTCATAGTCGACGAGGAACACGAGACATCCTTCAAGCAGCAAGACCCCGCTCCGCGCTATCATGCACGCTCGGCTGCCATCATGCTGGCACGCATGTATGACGGAGCCAAGGTGCTGTTGGGCACAGCCACGCCCTCGATGGAGAGCTACAACAATGCGCTCACGGGCAAGTATGGCTACGTCAGCCTGACAACACGATACAAGGACGTGGCTCTGCCCGACATACATGTGGTTGACATTAAGGACCTTTACCGCCGCAAGATGATGCGCGGACCCTTCTCGCCCGAACTTTTGGACGCCATGCGTGCCGCCTTGAAGCAGCACAAGCAGGTCATTCTGTTCCAGAACCGCCGCGGTTTCGCTCCTATGGTGGAGTGTAAGGTGTGCGGATGGGTGCCCAAGTGCAAGAACTGCGACGTTTCGCTCACCTATCACCGCTCCATGAACGTGCTCACGTGCCATTATTGCGGCTACACATACGCCGTGCCCCATCAGTGCCCCAACTGCGAGAGTACCGAACTTCTGGGTCGAGGATATGGCACAGAGAAGATAGAAGACCGCGTGCGCGAGCTGTTTCCCGAAGCACGCATAGCACGTATGGACCTTGACACTACACGTTCGGCTGGTGCCTATCAGCGCATCATCGGCGACTTCTCGTCGGGTCGCACCGACATACTCATCGGAACGCAGATGATTTCCAAGGGACTCGACTTCTCGGGCGTGACGGTTGTGGGCATACTCAATGCCGACACCATGCTCAACTATCCCGATTTCCGTGCCTACGAACAAGCCTATATGATGCTGACGCAGGTTAGCGGACGTGCCGGACGACGTGGCGAGCGCGGACTTGTTATACTTCAGACCAAGAGTCCCGACCTGCCCGTGATACAACAGGTGGTGAGCGGCGACTTCAAGACGTTCGCTTCCGACCTGATGGACGAGCGTCGCATGTTCCACTATCCGCCCTTCTATCATCTTGTGTATGTATATCTGCGCTATCGCAACGAACCGGTGGTAGAGTCGGCAGCCATCGAGATGGCGTCACGCCTGCGCCAGCAGTTTGGCGAGCGTGTGCTCGGCCCCGACAAACCCGCTGTGGCGCGCGTCAAGACCGAGTCGATACGCAAGATAGTGGTCAAGCTTGAGCAGGGCATCGACCTCGCTCTGGCGCGCCGTTGCATATCGGCATCGCGCACAGCATTGCTGCAAGACAAGCGCTATGCAGCCATGAGCGTCTTCTTCGATGTCGATCCTCTGTAGGCAATGTGATAAATATAATAACAGCAAACCAATATAGGCGTGCTTCACAAAATTGTTTAAAACCTAATAACTAACGTGAGTTCGACGAAATATAAGTGTCTGAAAATTTGGTGATTAGCGAAAATTGTTGTAACTTTAATGTGCTAAAAATCAAAAGTTTACAAACAATAATCACTATGATCACCGAAGACAAAGTTACTGAAATTTTCTGTATTGCGGATGACTTCTGCAAAGTTTTTGATGCCCAAATGGGAAAATGTACCGGTATTAGTTTCGTAGACAGCACACCTCTTCGTGTATGTAGAACCCAAAGAATCCATATTCACAAGACATTTAAAGGCATCGCACAAAGAGGCAAATGTTCTATGGGATGGTTTTTCAGCTTTAAGCTCCACCTTATATGTAATGAAAAGGGAGAATTGCTTAACTTCATGATAACTCCTGGCGATATTGACGACCGTAAACCATTAGAATACAAAGCGTTTGTGGATTTCATATACGGCAAGCTTGTAGGAGATAAAGGATATATAAGCAAGAACCTGTTCAATCGACTTTTCGTTGATGGAATACAACTCATCACGAAACTAAAAAGCAACATGAAGGGTTCTATCATGAAAATATCAGACAGGCTCTTGCTTAGAAAAAGGGCGATTATAGAGACCATTAACGACGAACTTAAGAATATTGCACAAGTGGAACATTCCAGGCACAGATCATTCGATAACTTCATTGTCAACACTCTTGGATCTTTGGCTGCTTATTGTTTCTTTCCTAAGAAACCAACAATTGCAGTTCAAAGGGCAGTAGATAGACAATTAACGTTATTCTAATTCGTCGAACTCACGTTAAATAACAACAGCCGTACCGCTGCACGTCACCATAAGCATCGAGCCGCTCTCGCCTACTGTCTCATAGTCGAGGTCGATGCCCACAATGGCGTTGCATCCCATTCGTTCGGCACGCTCCGCCATTTCGCGCATTGCAGAATCCTTGGCTTCACGCAGCACCTTCTCGTAGGTGCCACTGCGACCGCCGAAGAAATCACGTATGCCAGCCATAAAGTCCTTAAACACATTGGCGCCGACTATTGTCTCGCCCGTCACCACTCCGCGATACTCACGGATGGGATGCCCTTCAAGGGTAGGAGTTGTTGAGAATATCATAATTCGTTGTTGTTTTGTTTTCAATTTTTATATCTCTATGATTGTTTGACGCACAAAGAGTATAAAAAGTTGCACAAGCATTCAACCGAAAACTGCATTACTTTTTTTATTGACGACAATAGAGACAATAATAGACAACCATACGATTATAATAAAGTACTTTATAGTTGGTACAGCGCTCCTTCCTGTTAATTATGCAAATATTGTACAGGCAGTAAAAAAGTGTTACAAAATAAAAATCGATTATAGAGATTTGCGATGGCGTTTTCTGTAGTTTTACAACGTCAATAGTTCATGTTTTTATTGATTCGGGGCTTCTTTGCCGAGCAAATGGACTACTTTTGCAAGGCAAAAGGGCTACAGTTGGAGAGCAAAACGACTACAGTTGTAGGGCAAAAGGACTCCTTTTGCAAAAAAATGAAGCTTTTTGTGAGTTGTGACGATTGCGCATTTGGACCAAATCCGTCGCAACCCATTATGTATCAGCAACATATCACTAACCGCTCAAAACTCACGAATTTCGCATCAAAGATTTCCTTGTGCGTTCAACTCGCAGTTTTGAGCGGTTAGAAATGCAAATATTGTATTACAGCTCCTCGATAAACTTCTTCATCTCAGCCTCGTGCTCACGAGCCTTGAGGAAGAGGTGCCACTGGTTGCGGGCACGTGTGAGGTTGTGCTCGGGATAAGAGCACTTCCAGTAGTGGTCGCCGTTGAGGTAGTCCCAGAGGAAGCGTACTGCCTGCATGTATGGGAACAGTTCGGCAGCGTAGGGCAGCAATGAGATTTCGAGCGGAGTGAGGAAGCTTGAAGCCGACTCAACGTATCCGCGTGTGAAAGCCTCGAAGATGTCCATACGGAAGTCGATCTTGTCGAACTCGGGCGAGTCCTCGGCGATGGTGTTGGCTGCTGTGCGCAGGAAGTCGCCGTAGTCGCTCACGAACAATGAAGGCATCACGGTGTCGAGATCGATGACACAAAGTACGCGGCCCTGCTTGTCGAACATCATGTTGTTTACCTTGGTGTCGCAGTGGCATACATGCTTCTGGAGCTTGCCCTCGCGGAAGAGGCGCTCGCCAAGACACATCTCGTCCATATACTTCTCGATTTCGTCGATAAAGTCCTTGACGCCTGCTGCACGTCCGGCACGGTCTTCCTTGACAGCCTGACGCAGCTGGTCGCGACGCAGCTCCATGTTGTGGAAGTTGGGGATGGTCTCACCCAGACGGTCGGTGATGTCGGCTACCTGCGACTCAAACTTGCCGAATGCCTTGCCAGCATGGTATGACGACTCGGGATTGACAGCGTCTACTGTCACAGCGTCGGGAATGAACATCGAGATACGCCAGAACTTGCCTTCCTCGTCCTTGATGTATGTCTTGCCGCTGTCGGCCTTGATGAATGTGAGCACGCGACGGTCGATGTCGTCAGCGCCCTCCTTTACGAGCAGCTCACGGATATGTGTGGTAACCTCCTCGATGTTGTGCTGCAACAAGTCGACATCGGTGAATATCGAATCGTTGATACGCTGAAGCACATAGTCGGGTGCATCGGCCTCGGCTGTGGTGATTTTGTAGGTGTCGTTGATAAGTCCGTTGCCTAATGGCTTAACGTCTGCCACAGTGCCAGTGATGCTAAAGTGGCTGATGATTTGGTTGAGATTGTTCATTTTTTTATAGGTTGTTTTTGAAAATATTTCTCTGTTTTTTGAAAATATTTCTCTGTTATTTACGTTAATAAAATCGGGCGTATACCCAAAATAAGACTCTTAGATTTGCAAATGTACGCAAAATATCAAATAAAAAGGCTAAATTCACGCAATTATTGCAACAAGTAACTTATCATTTAACAATAAATAATATGAAAAAAGTGTTTTCTATCATTCTGTTGGCGCTTGTATGCGCCCTGACAGCCAACGCCCAACTGCTGTATAGCATATCGGGCAAAGACCTGAAAAAGCCCTCGTATGTATTCGGTACTTTCCATATTGCCAATACGCCGTTTGTAGAAAAAGTGGCTGGAATACATACTGCTCTCGACAACACCGACCAGGTGTACGGCGAACTGAAATGGGACGACATGACCAATCCCGACTCGCTGCGTGCCATGCAGGCACACATGATGCTGCCTGAGGGCAAGACGCTGCAGACTGTGCTCAACGCCGACCAGTACAAGAAGCTCAACACGCTGCTGAAGCAGTATATGGGGGTTGACCTGAACAACCCGGTAGTGGGCGCTCAGATGGGACGCCTCTCGCCTGCCGCACTCCTTACGCAGTTGGATGTGTTGCAGTATATGGCGGCACACATGGGCGAATTCGACCCTACCAACACCATCGACCAGTACTTCCAGGTACAGGCAAAGAACAACAACGAGCCTGTAGGCGGTCTGGAGACTATGGAATTTCAGATGGGCGTACTGTTCGGTGCTTCGCTTGAGCGCCAGGTGGCTCAGCTCGACTGCTTCCTCAACCACACCGACTACTACGCCTCTCTTACCGAGCGTATGGCTAAGGCTTATTATGCGCAGGACGTCAAGACGCTGCTCGACATAATGAACGAGAAGTTTGACGCCGCCTGCGATGCCACTCCCGACGAGATGGACCAGCTGTTATACCGCCGCAATGCCGACTGGGCAAAGCGTATGCCTGCCATCATGACGGAAAAGCCCACGCTGTTTGTCGTTGGCGCTGGACATCTGCCGGGCGAACGAGGCATCATCGAGCTGCTGAAGGCTGAAGGTTATACTGTGGAGGCAGTGAAATAAATTGAAAATTGAAAGTTGAGAATTGAGAGTTTCTTTAGTTGAGAATTGAGAGTTGAAAGTTGAGAGTTATGATATGCTTTACCACTTATATTTTCCTCGATACTAATTCATCGGTAATCATAACTTTGAATTCTCAACTTTCAACTCTCAACTAAAGAAACTCTCAACTTTCAACTCTCAACTTTCAACTGGAGCTCCGCTCCTTTCACCTTCTGCTCTTGAAGAACTGCGTCATCAACTCTCTGCATTCGTCTTCGAGAATGCCCGTAGTGACTGTACATTTGGGGTGAAGCGCTTTTGGTGCAAACATGGAGTAGCCGCGCTTGTCGTCGGTTGCGCCATACACTACACGCCTTATCTGCGCCCACCCTATCGCTCCGGCACACATGATGCAGGGTTCGAGGGTGACGTATAGGGTGCAGTCGGTGAGGTATTTGCCGCCCAACTGATTGGCAGCCGACGTGATGGCCTGCATCTCGGCATGCGCCGTGACGTCGCCAAGGGTCTCGGTGAGGTTGTGGGCACGCGCTATGATGCGGCCGCCAGCCACTACTACTGCCCCAACGGGTATCTCGCCAGCGTCGCGAGCCGCCATAGCCTCATCAAGAGCACGGCGCATGAACTGCTCGTCGGCAGCCTGTTGCTTCTGTTTTTCGTCCATAATAGTTATGTTTGGATTGATTGCAGATGCAAAATTAATTGATTTTATACGAAAACGTAAATGATGCAACATAAAATAATACATCTCGCACAGACAGCCTCAACCAACGACTATCTACGCGCACTGCCGTCGCCCCAAGACGACTGCATGACCGTGGTGTACGCCGACTGGCAGACTGCCGGACGCGGTCAGGGCAGCAACAAATGGGAGAGCGAGGCAGGCAAGAACCTGCTGTTCTCTATTCTGGTATGCCCGACAAGCATCGACATTACCCGACAGTTTGTGCTGTCGATGGCAGGAGCGCTCGCTGTCAAGGCTGCCCTCGACAAATACACCGACGGCATCAGTCTGAAATGGCCCAACGACATCTACTGGCACGACCGCAAGATAAGCGGCACTCTGATAGAGACTTCGGTAAAAGGGCGCACTCTGGCACGTTGCATCTACGGCATCGGACTGAACGTAAACCAACGGGAGTTTCACAGCGACGCGCCTAATCCTGTGTCGCTATATAATATAATAGGTGTAGAGACTCCGCCAGAACAATTGCTCGACGAGATTCTACACCATTTTGACCACTTCTACACACTTGCCGTAAGCGGACAGACCGACGCCATCGTCAGCCAATATCATGCAGCCCTGTATCGCCGCGAAGGCACGCACCCCTACATGGACACCGCAACGGGCGAACAATTCAGCGCCCGCATCGACCACATCTCCGCAGACGGACGCCTGCATCTGACACTTTCAGACGGCACCATGCGCGAATATACACTAAAAGGGGTAAGGTTTGTTTTATAATACAAACCTTACCCCTTTCTCTATTTACCATTAATCCTTCTTTACTATTAATTTTTCAATCGCTTTTATTATTAATCCTATCAGTAATATGTATAGGGCACAGATTAAGAGCGCATTCCAAAATCCTAAATTAAATTCTTCATGAAGGAATTTATTAAGCAAAGAATAAATTAAGACACTATTTAATATTCCGAGGTCACTCTTCCATTTAAGTTTTGAGAAGTATAAAACGCCATATAAAACGCTAAATAAAATAATACAAATTATAATGATATAGCTATGCATATATTTACAATTTATCCTTATTAACCATTACATTTTCAGCGTAAACTCAAACTTCAATCCGCCCCCTTCGTTCTGGCTAACACGTATCGTGCCTCCATGCAGAAGCACGGCGTTCTTGACTATGGCGAGCCCCAGGCCGGTGCCTCCCATCTTGCGCGAACGTCCCTTGTCCACCCGATAGAAGCGCTCGAAGAGGCGCGGCAGGTGTTCGGCGGGCACACCAACGCCGTTGTCGGCAAAGGTGAATGTCCACTTGGCTGAGTCGTCCTCGTCGCTTATGTCCGACCCAACAAGACCGGCATCGGGACGCTGTGCCGTAAGAGTTATGGTAGTGCCTTCGCCCGCATAGGCAATGGCGTTGTCGGTGAGATTGCGGAACACGCTGTAGAGCAGACTCTGATTGCCGCGCACCACGATGTTGTCGGGCAGACGGTTGTTGAATGTCATGTGCTTCTGCTGAAGCTGCAGGGCAGTCTCCTTCTGGATGTTCTGCACCATCTGCGATATGTTTACATTATCGGTGCTCGTCATCTCGGGCGCGTCATCCATGCGGTTGAGCGTAGAGATGTCATGCAGGAGCGACGTGAGGCGCTGGCTCTGGGCATAGCAGCGACCAAGGAACTGCTCGCGCATCTGGTCGTTGATGTTGGGATTTTCGAGTATTGTCTCCAGATAGCCCTGGATGCTCGCCACGGGGGTCTTGAGTTCGTGGGCTATGTTCTGCGTCAGCTGGCGCTTGAGCATGTCCTGTTCGCGCCGTGTCGACTGCAGGCGCTTGTAAATCTTGATGATGCGCTCGGCTATTTCGCCCAGCTCGTCGGCTGGGAAGACGATAAGGTCTTCGGTATCGAGCGACTCACCGTGGTCGGCGCGTGAGGCAAAAGTACGCAATTTCTGTATATTATCGCCCAGGCGACTGGTGAATCGGTAGAGCACTACGGTGAGCAGAAGTATCGTTATGACGGCAAACCAAATGTAGTGCTGATCGGCCTGCAACGAACGGGCGAGGTCGCTGGTGTATGGCAGTGCCGAACGTATTACGATAGAGTCGTGCGGAAAATACGTGGCAGAATAGAAATAGTCGCTGTTGAACGTCTTGCTGCTGCGCTCCACGGTAGAGCCTGAGCCGTGCTTGAGCGCCATTGCCACCTCCGGACGCGAGGCATGATTGCTTATGTGCGAGTATTGCTTCAAGCGGCTGTCGTACACTACGCGTCCGTCGGGACGTATCAGTGTGACACGTAGGCGCGACATGTAGTGGCGGCGCACGTAATTGTTGAGCACCGTCTCCGAGCGGTCGGTCGTGTTGCTGTAGAACTCCGCCATGCGCGAGTTGTAGTCTTGCAGCTTCAGATTGAGCGTGTCTATCTTATACTGCTTCTCGCGTGTCTGCTGGAAGATGATGAACGACACGGCAAAGAGCAGAAACAGCGACAGTACACTGAAATAGAGTTTTGTTCCTACGGATATTCGCATAATATTATTGTTTTAACACGAATCGCACGAATCACACGAATCATTCCATTGCTGAATTCGTGAGATTCGGGATATTCGTGGTGAATTGCTTCATTGAGTCTCAACACGAATCACACAAATTGCACGAATTGTACGCTTGCTGAATTCTTGAGATTCGGAAAATTCGTGGTGAATTGTATCCTTGAGTCTCAACACGAATCACACGAATTACACGAATCGTTACATTGATGAATTCGTGAGGTTCAGGATATTCGTGGTGAATTGCTTCATTGAGTCTCAACACGAATCACACGAATTGTACGTTTGCTGAATTCGTGAGATTCGGAAAATTCGTGGTGAATTGCATCCTTGCGCCTTAACACGAATCGCACGAATTACACGAATCATTACATTGCTGAATTCGTGAGGTTCGGGATATTCGTGGTGAATTGCTTCATTGAGTCTCAACACGAATCACACGAATTGTA
>ENA-OZGC01000264-OZGC01000264.1-human-gut-metagenome-genome-assembly--contig:-NODE-264-length-42116-cov-6.659067_pt1 | contig 42116 bp, 48 predicted proteins | sample MGYA00245109_ERZ653643 | MGnify/ENA primary metagenome ERZ653643 (study PRJEB26926, sample SAMN06165107) | human gut metagenome | biome: ENVO:00009003; feature: ENVO:2100002; material: ENVO:00002003... | reverse complement strand
GAGATGCAGCGTAGTCTCGTGGGCTCGGAGATGTGTATAAGAGACAGGTCCACCAGCGCGTCCTCAACATCCTCGCTGCGGATTAGCGAAAGCTCCGCGCCCGCTATCTGCGCCGCGGTAAAAAGATACTCTATCGCGTCCGATTCAAACGGCGTGTTCAAAAAATTCCTGCCCGTTTCCACGCAATGCACAACGTGCACGCTGCTGCCCTGCCCCGCGCGCTCAAGCCCGCGGGCGATCAGCTGATCGCAGCTCCTTTGCCCCGTTACGCATACCATTATCACTTTGTTGGCGGCATTATCCTGCGCTGTGTTCTTCATGTCCCTTCACCGCTTCCTTTATCTTATCCGGCAGCTTTGCCTTCCTGAATCCTATCAGTTTTTCTATTGCCTCTTCCGGCGTGGCAGCCACGCTGAACAGCTTCAGGCACTCCGTGTGCATAAAGCCCGCCTTGGCAAGCGCATCGAACTGGGCCAGCAGATTATTGTAAAACCCATCCTGATTGAATATTACGACAGGCGCGTCAATATAGCCGAGCTGATTGAGCGTAAGCACCTCCATCAGTTCCTCAAGCGTGCCTACGCCGCCCGGCAGCGTTACAAAGCCGCTGCTCAGCCGCTCCATGGTGGCCTTGCGCTCATGCATATCCTTTGTGACTATCATTTCGCTGCAATGTTCAAACGGTATGCCCGGCTGGTTCAGCTTTTCGGGTATAACGCCAACCGTCCTGCCGCCCTTTGAATACACCCCGCGTGCGCATGCGCCCATAAGCCCCGTGCGCCCGCCGCCGAATATAAGATCGAACCCATGCTCCGCAAGGCAGCGGCCGAAGCTTTCCGCCGCGGCTATATATTTATCGTCAATATTGGGCGAGGAAGCCGCAAATATGCATATGCCGGCCATTGGTGTATATCCCCCGTATCATCATTATTTCATAATTAAGTATACCATCTAATGGCCAAGTGTTAAAGTATCAAAACTGGGCATTTTTGTGACAGGAGGAAAACCGCGCCACTATTGCGCTCATGTCGTCCCGCGCGCTCACCCCGCCCGCCCGCGCAATAAGCGTGCGCGCCGCGCTCTCCGGCGTTTCCGCGTGCAGCACGGCGTCCTGCATGGCGGCATAAAGCCCGCTGCCGAGCGCATCGCTCAGCCCGTCCGTCATAAGCACCAGCGTATCCCCCGCATTAAGCCGCGTTTTCCTTATGCCCACGCTTGCTTCCTTAAGTATGCCAAGCGGCGGCGCTTCCGCATAAAGCGGGCGTATGCGCCCGTTATGGATAAGGAATGCGGGTGGGGCGCTCTGCTTCAATATTGTCGCTTCCCCCGTTGAAAGATCTATCCTTATGGCGTCCAGCGTTGCATAAAGCTCGTCCGTGTTTTTTGAATACAGCAGTTCGTTTATGCTGCGCACAGCGTCCTCCTCGCCAAAGCCTATTGATATAAGCTCGCCGTACATCGCCACGGCGCATTGACTTTCCCTGTGCGCGGCAACGCCGGAGCCCATGCCGTCGCTCAATATAAGCAGCAGCTCGTGCCCAACGCGGCGTATGGCCATGGCATCGCCGTTTGATGGGCTTTTTGCCATTGCCGCCGCGGCGCACCCCGCCTGCGCGCTTAAATATGCCCTGCGGCCGCCGCTCGGCATGCTGATGCGCTCCATGGCATTGCCTATTCCGCCCATATATGCGCTATGCGGCGAATATGCCGCCAGCTCCCGCGCAACCGCTGCCGCATCGCGCAGCTTCAGCCGCGTCATGCTCAGCTCCCTTGTTGCGAACCTGCCCGCGCGGCAGAGGCCGAACGCGCACATAAGCGCCGTAAGCAGCGGTATCACGGCGGCAACCGCCCCGCCGAGCGCCGCGCATATGCCAACCACCGCACAAAGCATTATTACCGCCGCCGTTTCCGCCCGCCTGAGCCGCTTGCCCCGAATATATGCCCACAGCGCGCCCCACGCGCGGCACAGCACCGCCGATAGCGGCACAGTCAAAAGCAGCGCGCCCATGCCCAGCATGAATGCATAGCGGTTGTTTGCATACACAACGCAAAGCGGCACCGCCTGCGCGACAAGCGGCGCTATTATCCGCACGCAAACGGGCGTTTCCTCCCCGTGCGCCTCTTTGAACACGCCGAACACCATCGCCGCGCCCGCAAGCATTATGCATGCAAAAACGCTCATTGTGCTTTTTGCATACGCCGCGCCCAGTATTGCCGCAGCCATGGCGTACCCCGGCGTATCCGACCCAAGCCACATTGCCGCGCACGCCGCCGCAGCGAACGGGGAGCAGCCGTACCTGCCCGCGGATGCCATTATAAAGGCGCAGCTTGCTTCTATCCCCCTCCTTGCCCAGTCGCCTTCGTCCCGCGCGGCCAGCATACGCACGGCCATCGCCCTTATTCCGTTCGCTTCCATGGCCTGTCCCTCCCTGCATAAAACAATTACTGCATTTATATTAGCGTAACGGCGGCCTTATTTTTGTAGAATCTCCGTCGTGTTTTTTGGCGAAGTGTGCAGAATGGAGGCAATATGCGGATATTATTACATTATGCATATCCTAAGGGCGATATTCCCGCCGTCCGAAAATAAAAAGCTGACGGGGGGATGCCCGTCAGGTATGTTTTTTAATGCTTTATTATTTGCTTTATTTATATATTATGTTTACCGTATCGCTCTGGTAAGAATCGTTCATGAAAAACTCCGCGCCTTCCTCCACAACTATGCTTGTGTTCTCGCTTGGATATACTCCCATGCCGTTTATCCATAGCTTGCCGCCGTTTTTGACGGTAAGCGTGCTGTCCTGAACAAGGCATAGCGTTGTGTTCGCCCCCATTTCCAGCGAACCGCCGGCTTCTATATTCACGTTTTCAAATATCTCCACGTTCACATAACCTTTGGTGTCAAACTTTACAGCATCACCATCGCCTATTGTCAGGTTTGTCAAATCAACTATGCCATTCTGTGCGTAGTCAAGATAGTCGCATATATATTGGATGTCCTCGATTTGATTCACATTTCTGAAATCCGCCATGGTTATCCGCCTTGCTTTTATTTTATCCATCTGTTTTATCGGAAAAACATTGTTTTCTATGTAGTCGGTAATATTTTCATTGATTACATTATCGTATATTATAAGGTAAATATAGCGCACATCTATATCCTCAAATTCAACACTTGCAAGATCATCAAATTCCACCTTGCCGCGGCGTTTAACACCATCGTGTATTATTTCCAGCACAGGCCCGTTGCCGAATTCTTCGCCGCGCTCAAAGCGTATTTCAGTATTCTTACCAACACTAAGCGTTCCGCTTAAATATATCTTCTCGAACCTTGTTTTTCCGCCATCGCTTATGGTACTCCTGCCAAGGTTCAGCGTTGCGCCGTCATCTATGCGCACTGTGGAGCCTGTTCCTATGTTTATCTGGCCGTAATTATTAAGACTTATGCCATTTGGCACGGTAAGCGTTGTTGAGAGAGATATCTTTATTTCGATATTCGGCCAGACTATAAGGTCACGCTCAAGCGTCATATCCTCGGTAAGCTCTATTGTATATACGGTATGCGGATCGTTGCTTGCGCGGCTATATGCTTCGTAAAACTCCGCCTCTGAGCGGGTGGTTATAACGTCCGCCTTCTGAGCATCGGGGTCAAAGTGCATGTTGAGCAATCCGTCCGATACGGCCTTGGCAACCACCTTGGGCGTAACCGTAGGGTACGGAACAGCCGTAAAGTCTGTCACGTCTATCGTTGCCTCCGGCGATGCTTCGGCGTTCGCCTCCTGCGCTGGAGTGAGTCCGGCGGAAGCGGGTACATCCGCGTTCGCGTTTGCATCGGCGCTTGCAAAAAGCGTGCAGGCAAGTGCAACGCAGCCCGCCGCCGCAGCAATGCCCAGCGCCCATGCGCCTATTTGTATTTGCTTTTTATATTTTGCCATGCGCAGCGCCGTTTTCATGGCCTTTGCGCTCTGGTATCTGTTCTGCGGCTCAAGCTGCGTGCAGCGGGCAGCAACGGCGTTATATGCCTTTGCCCCCTCGCCAAAGCGCGCCATCAAAACGTGCAGCACCGTGCCCGCGGCGTATATATCCGTGCGCGCGTCGCTTTGGTTAAAGCCGTATTGCTCGGGCGCCGCATAGCCGCGCGTGCCAATCTGCTCCGTGTCGCATGGTTTGCCGTCCTTAAACAGCCTTGCCGCACCAAGATCGATAAGCTTCAATACGCCCTCGTTTGAAATTATAATGTTTTCGGGCTTGATGTCCCTGTGCACCACGCAGGGCTGCATGGCGTGAAGCGCGCCCATTGCGGCGCAAAGCTGCTCCATCCATTCCTCCGCCTGCGCAATGGTATATGTGCCCTCGTGAACTATATCCTCCAGCGTTTCGCCTTCGATATATTCATAATAGGCAAAGCATTCCCCCTCATATTCTTCGGTTTCATAAACCCTGGGCAGGTTCGCCTGCTCCACGCTTTTCAGCCGCTCATATACCCCCAGCAGCTCTGCGCGCAGCTTTTTCCGCACGGCGACCGTTCCCGTTTCCACGTCTTTTACCAGCGCAATATCAGGGCCTTTCAGATAGCCAATGGTATCGTAAGATAAAAACATTGATTTTCACCGCCAAATCAGTTATCATTATATATGGTTACTTTATTATAATGTATATAGTGGTGATTTGCAAATGGGTTCTACAACAAAACGGCTTTGCAACGCGCTGCTCAACGCAGACAACATAGATTCTTACTTTGACAACAACGCCGACCGTATAGACATAGGCGTTGACCTGAGCGAATTTTTGGAAGAAAAGCTGAAGGAGAGCGGACTTACACGCGCGGAGCTGTTCGCGCGAAGCTCAATAAACCCATCCTATGGCTATCAGCTTCTTTCCGGCCTGCGCTCCCCCGCGCGGGACACGGCCGTTCAGCTTGCGTTGGGCCTTGCCCTTGGCGTTGACGACACGCAGAAGCTGCTGCGCATGGCAAAGCTTGGTGCGCTTTACCCGCGGGACAGGCGGGACAGCATTATACTTTTCGCCATATCGAACGGCTTCACCCTGCCGCAAACCAATGAGCTGCTGTTCTCCCATTCGATGAACGGATTATCAAAGTAAACAAACTGTAATATTGATGACAAGTCGGGCTTATATGCTGTATAATAGCGTGTAAGCCCGTTTTGCGGCCTATACGAAAGAATTTGGAGGCGAACTGATTTGAAATATATCAAGCGGCTTTCCCTTGCGCTTGCCGCGGCAATGCTCATCACACTCGTTGGCTGCAATGCGGCCGTCACAAGCCCCGCGCATACGGATGACGTGCTTGTGGCCGTGCCTGAGCGCACGCATACGCCCGCGCCCGTGCTCACGCCCGAGCCTACGCCAGAGCAGACGGCCGAGCCTGAACCCACCGAGGAGCCCGCACCCAGCCCCACGCCGGACGACGGACTGCCGTATTATCTTTACGTTGAGAAGGGCTCCTTCACCCTGACCATATACGAAAAGGACGAAAACGGCGAATATACAAAGGTATACAAAGCATACCGCATAGCCCACGGCGGCAACAAGACGCCCGCGGGAACCTATACCCTTGGCGGGGAAAATACGCGCGAACGCTGGCACGATTTTCCGGACGGCGGCACCGTGCAGTACGCCACCCGCTACGAAGGCAGACTATATATCCACTCCCCGCTTTACGCAACAAGCGACCCCACGCAGATGTGGCCCAAGTATTATAACGGGGACCACGGCATAGGCCTTGAATCAACCGGCGGCTGCCTTAGAATGGTTACGGAAGCGAGCAAGTTCATATACGAAAACTGCCCCGAAGGCACCACGCTTAAAATAGTCAACGGATCGCCCCTTGGCACCACAAGCGAGGATATTCCCAGCCGCAACGGCCTCAGGATAGACCCCACGGATTACGACACGCTCAGGGAAAAGGGCTACATCACGGACTAATTTTATTTCAAAAGGAGGGCGCACCATGAAGCGAACAATGAAATTGGCCACAGCAATGCTATCGCTCCTTTTCGCCGCGCTGTGCATGGGCGGGTGCTTTGCCGCGCCCGATGCAAACACGGCGCCGCCCGTAAGCGTTGTTCCCACGGCGGAGCCAACCGCACAGCAGCCCACGGAACCGCCCCTTCCCACGCCCACCGCTGAGCCTACGCCCGAGCCTACGCCCGAGCCCACGCCCGAGCCGGTATATTACAAATGCCGCGTAAACACGCTCAACTGCCGCAGCAGCGCGGATAAATCGAGCGACGCGAACATAGTTTGCCAAATGGGTTACGAGGACAAGGGCGAATTTTTGGGCACGGAGGGCGAATTTACTCGCCTAAGGCTTGAGGATGGGCAGGAGGTGTACTGCTACAGCGATTATCTTGTTGAGCAAAGCGTACAGCTTTACGCCTACCTTGCGCCCGAAACGGCGCAGAAGAAGGATATTCCCACGGGGCAGCCCGTGTTTGAGGCGGACGGAGTTACGCCCGTTATGGTGAAGAACGAGCTTGTGGACATGCGGCTGTATCTTCCGGATGCGGTATATGAACAGCTTTTTGCAACGGAGCGGAACGTTACGGGCGCGCCGCTTTACCCGCGCGCAATACCGCTTATGCAGAAGGACACCGTTAAAAAGCTGATGAAGGCTTACGACCGCTTTAAGGCGGACGGATATACGCTTAAGGTGTACGATGCATACCGGCCCATAAGAGTGCAGCGGATACTGTTCAACATTGTTAAAAACAAGCATTGGATAGCCAATCCTGATACCACCGCCAGCAACCATAACCGCGGCTGCGCAATAGATATGTCCCTTATAATAGACGCCACGGGGGAGGAGATGGAGTTCCCCACGCCCATGCATACCTTTTCGGAGGAATCCGCCCGCACCTGCAAAACATGGAGCGACACGGCCCGCGCCAACGTGGACTACATTACCGAAGTTATGGCCGAATGCGGCTTTAACAGCATAAAGAGCGAATGGTGGCATTTTTCGGACACGGATTCAAAGAAGTTCATGACCACCGATATAGATCTCGGCAGCCTTACAATGTTGCCCAAGCAGGAGGAAACCAACAAATGAAGCTTAAATTTGACCGCAGCTATATACTGATAGCCGCAATAGCGCTGTGCCTCATAATGGCGGCCTGTTCGCCGAGCGGCACTAATAACGCCGATGCGCTTACCGGCGCGTTTACCGACAAGGACCTTGGCATTGCCATAGACGGCAAAACATATTACCTGAGGGAGGATTCCGCGGCGCTCATAGCCGCGCTCGGCGAAGGCTATGAATACAGCGAAATGGTAAGCTGCGTTTACGACGGCAAGGATAAAACATTTGCCTACGACGGCATAACCGTGAGCACCGTTCCCGTTGACGGGAAGGACGTTACCGAGATGATAACCATTACCGGCGGCGATTACGCCACGCTGCGCGGCATAAAGATAGGTAATACGCTGGGCGAAGTTAAGGCGGCATACGGCGAAAAATGGTTTGACGACGGCTACCTTACCTATTCCATATCCGGCGACGAAACGGACATACATTCCGAACGCATACAGTTTGAATACAGCGGCGATACGGTTACGCGCATATTCATCTATTCCCCCAGCTATTGATAACATATAGCAGAGCATGGTATTCAGTTCCCCAACATTTATATTTCTGTTCTTTCCCGCGGTGTTCCTTACCTGCCTTTTAGCAAGGCGCAGCGTAAAATGGAGCAACGCGGTGCTGCTTATATTCTCGCTGCTGTTCTATGCGTGGGGAGAGCCGGTATATGTGCTGCTGATGGCGTTCACAACGCTTGTGTGCTACATATGCGCCCGCATGATAGCAAAGGGCAAAAACGTGCGGCTGAGCACGGCTGTTGCCGTAATTTGGGGCATAGGCACGCTTGTTGTGTTCAAATACACCGCATTTTTAGTGCAGAGCTTCAATTCGCTTACCCATCTTGCCGTTCCGGTGCCGAATATAGCGCTGCCTGTTGGCATATCGTTTTTCACGTTTCAGGCAATAAGCTATGTTTTGGACGTTAAACGCGGGGATGCGGAGGCCGCGGCAAGCTATGCGGACGTGCTTTTGTACATTTCGCTTTTCCCGCAGCTTATAGCGGGGCCGATAGTGCGCTACAGCGACGTTGCGGCAGAAATAAAGCAGCGCACCGTGACCACGGAGGACATCGCCGCGGGGCTCAAGCGTTTCTGCTTCGGCATGGGCAAAAAGGTGCTTATTGCGAACACGCTTGCCTACACGGCGGATAAGGTTTTTGCCCTGGACAGCGCGGCGATAAACGCGCCCATAGCATGGCTTGGCGCGGTATGCTATTTGATGCAGATATACTTTGACTTTTCCGGTTACAGCGACATGGCCATTGGCCTTGGCCGCGCGTTCGGCTTCACATTCCGCGAAAACTTCATGTATCCCTATTGCGCCGCATCCATGCAGGATTTTTGGCGCAAATGGCACATATCCCTTTCAACCTGGTTCAAAGAATATGTTTATATTCCCCTTGGCGGCAACCGGCGCGGCAAGCTCCGCACGGGGCTTAATAAGCTTATAGTTTTCCTGCTGACCGGCCTTTGGCACGGGGCAAGCTGGAACTTCGCCGTGTGGGGGCTTTACCACGGGGCGTTCCTTATGGCGGAAAGCTACGGCGCATTTAAGCCCGCCCGCTGGCCCAAGGCACTTAGGCATATATATACGCTTATAGCCGTAACGGTTGGCTTCGTTATATTCCGCGCGGATACATTGGCTCAGGCTTGGCTTATAATTTCAAAAATGTTCGGCGGCTGGACGTTTGACGCGGCGCTTAACGCGCAGCTTTCATTGCTTTTGACCCCGCTTTGCACGGCGGCGCTCGTGGCTTCCGTTTTTGCCTGTATGCCTTATGTAAGCAACATGGCAAGCCGGTATACCGTAAGCCGCCCACGCTTTGAATACGCGGTATATTTTGCGGCATTGGCGCTTTTTGCCGTGTGCATAGCCTGTCTTTCCACGGCAAGCTACAATCCGTTCATTTATTTCAGATTTTAAGGAGGCGGCAAGCATGAAAAAAGGATTTATGATAGCGTTCATCGCCGCCATACTGACAGCGTGCCTGCTGCCCATAGGCGCGAATATATTTGGCTACACCGCCGTAAACCGCGAAAACCGTCCCCTTGCTCGGGAGCCACAGATAGTTGACAGGGACGGGCTGAACCTTGAATTCCCAAGCGACTTTGACGATTACTGGCAGGATCATTTCGGCTTGAGGGAGGAGCTTGTGACGGCGTTCCACGCGGCCACGCTTGCCATATTTAACGATACGCTGAATGAAAAGGTGGTTGCGGGCAAGGACGGTTTTTTGTTTTACAGCGAAACGCTCAACGATTATACCGGCCTTGAGACCATGAGCGATGCAGACATTCTGCGCGCAGCGAACGTTATCCGCCAAATAAGCGAATACGCAAAAAGCCACGGCGCAGGGTTCGTGTTCTCCGTCGCCCCGAACAAGAACACGGTTTATCCCGAATATATGCCAAGCCGCATAAAGCGCACGGGATTTGCCGACAACCGCACGCGGCTTTATGCCGCGTTGAGCGATGCGGGCGTTGAAACGCTGGATTTTGCCGCGCTTTTGACCGAGCATAAGGGCGACGGTTTGCTTTATTATCAGCAGGACACGCACTGGAATCAGCGCGGCGCGCTTATTGCATACAACGAAATAATGAAGCTGATAATGAACGGCGAAGGCTACGAAACCTATTCTGCCGCCGTGCCGCATGACGAAACCGGCTACTACGGCGATTTGCACAACTTTGTTTTGCCGGCGGAAGAATCCACGCTGCCGTATCCCGAATACGGCATAGCGGCGAATTACACGCTTGACGAAGGCGCGCGCATGGAGCGGGACATAAACTTCGGCACAAGGAGCGAAGAAAACGCGGAAAGATCGCTGCTTCTTTACCGCGATTCGTTTGGCGAGGCGCTCATACCGCTGCTTTCCACCAATCTTGGCCGCGCGGTATATTCGCAGGAGTTTCCGTATAACCTTGAGCTTAACGATGAAAGCTACGACATGATAATGATAGAGCTTGTTGAGCGGAACATTCCCAATCTGCTCACGGGCGCGCCGCTTATGCAGGCAAGCGAAAAGCAGCTCCCCACGGATGCGGTAAGCGTAAGCTGCACGGCGAATGCGCAGAAGCGTTCCGGCTTTACGCAGCTTTACGGCAGCATAGCAGCATACCCCGCCGCCGAGCGCATATATATTGAGGTTGCCTGCACGGACGGCGCGGTGCGCGTATACGAAGCGTTCCCAGTGAACGATTCAGGCGACGCCGACCCCGCGTGGGAGAGCGCATCGGGCTACCTGCTGACACTTCCCGAGGGAATCGAAGGCGAAGTGAGCGGAGCATACATAGGCTGAAAAATCCACAATTTGATATGAATAACAACGCCCCTTTGCACAAAGGCTAACACAAAACCAAAATGCAAAGGAGCGTTTTATTTATGGATAAAAAGAAGCACGGCCCGCGCAAGGGCTGCGTATACGAGGACATGACAAGCACCGTATCCGGCACGGAGTGCACCGGCCTTATGCCCACCCCGCCGCAGGACGAGGACGAGTACGAGGCTTATCAGGAGCTGCATGGCATGGAGGTGCCGAAGGAGTAGGCGGTCATCCCGCCGAAACAGCTTCCTCCCCCGCATTCTTTATCAGTTTTCGCTTGGTAACGATATACATGCCTATCAGCACCGCCGTGGTTACCGCCCAACTTATGGGGTAGGATACGAATATGCTGAAAATTGTATGATATTTCCGGAAAACGGTGGATATCCAGATTATTCTAAGTATGCATGCGCCGAACAGGCAAACTATCATTGGCGAGAAGGATTTGCCCATGCCCCTCAGGGAGCCGGTAAACACCTCCATATTGCCGCAGATGAAATACAGCGCAACGACTGTTATAAGCCTTTCGCAGCCGTATGCTATAACCTCCGGATCGTCATTATATAGCCCAAGGAGCTGATTGCGGAACAGCACGGCTATTATACCCGTTACAAGCCACGCAATGGTTACCAATATGTTACAGTAAAGGCATATCGGGCCGATACGGTCGTATTTCTTCGCGCCAACGTTTTGGCTGGTGAACGTTACCGTCGCCTGCGAAAAGCTGTTTATGGCAATGTATACAAAGCCTTCCAGATTGCTTGCCGCGGAGCAGCCCGCCATTACCTGGGAGCCGAAGGAATTGATGGAGGACTGTATCAGCACGTTTGAAACGGAGAACAGCGCGCTCTGTATGCCCGCGGGCAGGCCAATCTTTACCATTTCGCCAAGCTTATGACCGTGTATTTTCATTTTAGCGGGGTAAAAATGCACGCTGCCGGGCGTATGCATAAGGCAGTTGACCACCAGCACCGCGGAAAGCACCTCGCTGGCCACGGTTGCATATGCAACGCCCGCCACGCCCATATCAAAGCATATTACCGTAACAAGGTTCAGCGCAACGTTCAGCGCGCCGGATATTATAAGATAATAAAGCGGGCGCTTAGTGTCCCCCACCGCGCGCAGTATACCCGCGCCGTAGTTATATATCATCAGCGCGGGAAGTCCGGCGAAGTATATCCTTAAATACTGCGCCGCAAGGTCGATAACATCCTCCGGACTGCCCATCCATTCAAGGAAGGTGCGCGCCATGCAGAAGCCGAATATGCCAAGGCCAACGCCCGCGATAACGCTGAACAGCATTGCCGTATGCACCGTATCGGACACGGCGTCGAAATCCCGCGCGCCGAAGTACCGCGCAACGGTAACGTTTACGCCAAGGCTTATGCCTATGAACAGCGCAACCACCAAGTTGACAAGCGAACCTGTCGAGCCGACCGCAGCCAACGCCTGACTGCCGGCGAACTTGCCCGCAACCACCATATCCGCCGCGTTATAAAGGCATTGCAGCACGCCCATTGCTATAACCGGCAACGAGTATGTGAGCAGCATCTTAAAAAGCGGCCCGGTGGTCATATCCATTTCATAGCTTTTATTATTATTTTTCATACTCCTCCTAAGCAGGATAAATCCCGTAACATGGTATTATATCAAAGCGATGCGGAAAAGTGAAGCGGGAGTTTTGAATGATGCAACCAAAAGGCGCCACCGCTCGCGGGGGAGCTGTCGAACGAAGTGAGACTGAGGGGGAATATCTCATGGCACTCCTGCTTCGAGCCATTCCCCTTTCGTCACGGCTTGCGCCGCGACACTTTCCCCGTAAACGGGGACAGCTTTTAGGCGGTGGTTGCACAAACCAAAAGGAGCGGTCTCCCGCTCCTTTTTATCGCTTATTAACTTAGTTCCTTTTCTTGCCCGCTATAATAACGACTATCGCCATCGCCGCAAGCACGAGCCCCGCGCCGATGTATGGCGTTTGTGCGTCGCCCGTCTGCGGCAGGCCGGCGGAAGCGGCGGTGTTGGTTATAATGGCGCTGCCGCCGTAGTAGTTCACGGTGCTGACATAGCCCTTAGGCACGTTCAGCTCCGCTACCGTCCAGTTGTAGCCCGTATCAAGGCCGCGCCAGGTGTGCTGCCAGCGGTTGGCGGCGCTCAGCTCAACCCTGCCGTTGTCAATCACCCTGCCGAACATCGTAAAGCTGTACGGCTCCCCGTTGCGGTAAAGCTGAACGGTCACGCTGTCGCGCATATGCTTATCGTTGCCGTCGCTCCATCTCTTTTCAACGCTCAGGCTTTCGGAGAGCGGCAGACTATCCTTGGTATTGATGAAATTCACCCTTATGGTATCGGCAACCGGCTCCTCCTCTTTCCATTGCGTGCCTATTATGCCGTTCACGGTGGTGAGATAGCCCTTGCTGTCCAGCTCCTTAACCTTTATGGGCTTATACTTGGCTGCGGCGTTGAGTATGGTCAAGCTTTCGCCGTGCTTCAGCTTGAATCGACCTGTTACCTTGTCCCTTCCGTCAACAGGAAATGCATCGTAATCTTCATCTTCAAAATTATATATGCTGCCGTCCGCAAGCGTTTTGTATATTCTCGGATAAGCTTTGCCTATGGCGGGCGGCACGTTCATCGGCGCTGCATTATTTATTGAGGACATATCAGGGGGCTCTTGTTCTTTTTCAGGCAGATAGAACGTTACCTCGAACTCGAATTCGTCGTTCACGTTAGCGTTGTAGCCCTCAACGGCCTTGGATATAACTATGTCGCATTCCGTGCGCTTTTTGTAATTATTATCTATAAACCGTTTTTCACTTGCATATGGTTCTGTATATATCGTTTCAATGTCCGGCGCGGACAGTCTGTACCCTTCCGGTATAACGGGGTCTATCTCTTCTATGGCGATCCATGTATATTGTGGCAGATTTTCAATGGTATAGCTTCCCAAGTGTATACCTTCTATACCGTCCCATTTAGCGGTGATGGAGAATTCGCCATTCACCCCATTCTCTACGGGTTCGAGATCGTCCCGGTCTTTTATCTGATAGTATTTGAAGTTGAACTTATACTCTTTGGTTTCGTCAAGGCCATATACCCGCTTTATTATGACCAGCGTCATAGTTCCCGGCGCATCGGTATTGGGCGGGTAGGTCGGGATGTCGGCCAAGGCCGTCATGGGCACAAGCGCAATAAGCATCACCAGCGCAAGCAGTATGCCCATAAGCTTAGTGTACTTTTTCATAGATTTTTCCCCTTTCGATTTTCAGTTTTAGGTTGAAAAAGTTGTTCGTTCGCGCCGCTTCTGCGACATTATAACATTGATTTATATTACCAATTACAAACATTTTTACATACTCCAAACCCGTTTTACAACCCATAAAAAATATTTAGTTTACCTAAATTTTTATGCAAAAAGCACCGCCTTTATGAGCAGTGCTTTGTATAAGCATATGTTATGTTGTTTTGCGTTACAGCATCAATTCATACGTTCCGTCCACGGCTATGCCCGCCTCCGCCGCCGCAGAAACAAGCTTCTCTCGGCTTTCGACCGGCGCGCGCCAGCTCATGCCGCAGCCTGCGGTTATCTCCCGCGGCACGGGTATAAGCCTGCCGGGCAGGTTTTTAGCGGCGCACATGGCCTCCATTGCCATTGCGGCGGTAGTGGTATGGAATGTTATTATGAGCCAAAGCTTTTTCTCTCTCATTGTGCAAGCTCCTTCACCGCGCGTATAGCCGCATCCACGTCCGCCTCGGTATTATAGTAGGCGAAGCTGAAGCGAACCGCGCCCTGCTCCCGCGTGCCGAGTGCGATATGCATACGCGGCGCGCAATGCGCGCCCGGGCGCGTGGCAATGCCGTATTCCTCGCTCAATGCGTCCGAAATCTCGCCGGAGTCATAATCGGCAATGTTCAGCGCAACTATCGCCGCGCGGTCGCGCGAAAAATCGCCGTATACGGTAACGGCAGGTATATCCTTCACGCCCTCGTAAAAGCGGCGCATAAGCTTCTGCTCGTGCGCATGTATTGTTTCAACGCCCGTATCCAGTATGAACCGCACCGCCGCGTTAAGCCCCGCAATGCCGTGGCCGTTGAGCGTGCCCGCTTCAAGGCGGGTTGGGTATTCCTCCGGCTGTGTTTTGCTGTATGACTGCACGCCGCTGCCGCCCACCTTGAACGGCCTTATCTCAATGCCGTTCATTATGCAAAGCCCGCCCGTGCCCTGCGGCCCCATAAGGCCCTTATGCCCCGTGAAGCACAGCACGTCTATGCCCATGGCCTGCATATCTATTGGAATGCAGCCCGCCGACTGCGATGCATCAACTATCATTATCGCGCCATTTTGGTGCGCAAGCTTTGCTATGCGCGCAATGTCCAGCATGTTTCCGGTAAGGTTGGATGCATGGGTGCATACCACCGCGCGCGTTTTGGGCGTTATCAGCGAAGCAAGCTGAGCATAGTCTATATTGCCCTGCCTGTCCGCCGCGGCAAAGCTGAGCTTAACGTTTCGCTCGGCCTCAAGGCGATACAGCGGCCTGAGCACGGAATTATGTTCAAGATCCGTGCTTACGGCCTCGTCCCCTTCGCCTATGATGCCTGATATGGCAATATTGAGCGCCTCGGTAGAGTTTTCGGTGAACACAACGTGGTCCGCGCGGGGGCAGTTGAAAAGCTTGGCTATTCTTTCCCGCGCCGAATAAACCACCCGCGCGGCTGAAAGCGCCTCTTCATGCGTCCCGCGCGAGCAGTTGCCCATCGTGCCCATGGCTTTCACCACGGCGTCTATGACCTGCGGCGGCTTAACGAGCGTTGTGGCCGCATTATCAAGATATATCACGGCTTGATGACCTTGCCGGCGGAGGCAAGCTTTTCAACTATGGTATACATATTGGTAACGCCGCCAACGGCCAGCTTATCGGTAAGACCATAGAAATTGAGGCAGGTGCCGCAGGTGAGTATTTCAACGCCCTGCGCTTCCATGCCCTTCAGATCCTCAACGGAAACGGAGCCTTCGGTGGTCAGCTTCGCGCCGCCGTTATAGAAAAGCATTGTTTTGGGCAGCGTTTCAAGCTGGGATACGGCGAATATGAAGCCCTTCATGAGCGTTTTGCCCAAATCGTCCGCGCCGCGGCCCATAATGTCCGTATCTATGGCAACCACAAAGTCGCCGCGGTTATCAACGGCGCAGTTTATGTCCGCCTCGCTCATTTCAACGGGGCCTTCCACCTGCATGGTTATCTTATAAAGCTCCTCGCCCAGCTTTTCGCTGCTGTGCTTCAGATTTTTGCTGTTCGCAAGGCGGGTAAGATTCTGGATAGCTATTTCGTTATCCACCTGCACCTCAAGCGTTCCGGCTTCCTTGAATTCCTTCAGCGCCTTTGTGGCCTTTACAACGGGTACGGGGCACTGGTCGCCCACAGCGTTGATCCTTACGTTTGCCATTTTTATTTCCTCCTATTTATTGCTTGACCGAGTCAAGTTTTTTTACAAAAATATCCCGCGCGAACATTGCCGCGCCAATCGCGCCCGCGTAGCGCGCAAGCGGCGCGCTGATAACCTCCGTCCCAAGCTTTTGGCTCAGCATGTCTATAACAAATGGCGTTTCGCACAGCCCGCCCGTAAGGTATACCCTGCCGCCGGCGCCAAGCTGGCCCATCTGTCCCTTCACCTTCGTGGCAATGGATTCAACTATGCCGTATGCAATGTCCGCCTTGTCAGTCCCGCGGCCGATAAGGCTGACCACTTCCGATTCCGCAAACACGGTACACATGCTGGATATGCTTACATGGTTTTTACTCTCCCGCCCCAGTTCGCACATTTCGTTGAGTCCAACGCCCAACACGCCCGCCATTATTTCAAGGAAGCGTCCGGTTCCGGCGGAGCATTTGTCGTTCATTATAAAGTTGCGCACGGTACCGCGCTCGGTTTCTATTATTTTCGTATCCTGCCCGCCTATGTCTATCAGCGTGAACGCATCGTCGTTAAAAAGATAGTACGCTCCCCTGCCGTGGCAGGAAATCTCTGTCACTTTTTTGTCCGCAAACGGAATGGCCTGCCTGCCGTAGCCCGTGGACACGATAAGCATATTCTCCCGCGCAAAGCCTTCCTTGGCAAGCTCGTCTATAAGCCCCTTCGCTGTTTCCACGCAGTTCCAGCCCGTTGGCACAACTTTTTTATATGCAATGGCCCCGCCTTCGTCAAGCACGATAAGCTTTGTGCAGGTGGAGCCCATGTCTATACCCGTAAAATACATGGCTTCTCCCTTTCGCCGCAATTTTTACCCATATGCCGATATTATAGCAAACCTTTGCCGCATAAAACAGCAATCACGGTCAAAATGAATAGTAAGCCGTTAGTATCTGTTTTTTAGATGATAGTTTATCGTTCATAATTCGCGAACTCATCCCTGTGCTGCATAAAAAATTCATACAGTGCGCGAATGTTCGCCATGTCCGTCCAGTGCACGGGGTGCACTGGGAACGCATCCATATCATAAACCTTAGCCCCCTTGAGAGACAGCATGAACGGCGAATGAGAGGATATTATGAATTGGCAGTTATAGAACCGCGCCGCATTTTCAATATATTCCGCCAGCTTTTTCTGCGATTCGGTGCTCAGGCTGTTTTCAGGCTCGTCCACCAGATACAGGCTGTTTTCGTCTATCTTATCGGTAAAGAACAGCAGCGCGCTTTCGCCGTTTGAGTGCGCGCGCACGTTATTCATAAGGCTTGCGCGCACATATGCGCTCTGCGTCATGCGGCGGCGCTTATTCTGCTGCACAAGTTCGGCATAGTCGTCCATACTGCGCACGCGCAGGGGCTTTGCATCGGGCGAACGTTCCTTCAGCCATTCAGCAAAAAGCTCCTCCCGCCGTTCGTCTATGCCGTCGTTAAGGCTGCGTATGTTAAATATGAAGTCAAACACATCGTCGCTGGTTATTATTTCCGCGTTGAGTTCCTCCCCCGCGCGCGGGTCAAGCGTAAAGCTGCACATATTGACATATTCTTCAAAGAACGCGCTGGAATTATATGGCGACGTGCGCTTAGCCTCAAGCGCCTGCGCCATTATGTTTAGCGCCGTAGTCTTGCCCGATCCGTTGCCGCCGGAAAGTATAGTCACCGGTTCAAACTCAAGGCGCGTAAGCCCCTTTTGCGGAAACAAGCCGAACGGATACGCCGTTGAATAGCAGGTGCGCTTTAGCGCGATAAAAAAGTCCTCCTCCCGTTCCTTGGGCAGGAACGAGAAATTTTTCAAATAAAGCATCGGCCTTCTCCTTATGCGGCAATAGATGAATATAGTATATCATGCTTCATATATATCAGGTATGGGTAGAATAAGGCTTAACACTGAAAAGATAACAAAGCTTGGGCTTATCGCGCTCGCAATATCGCTTTTTGTACTGATGCTGCGGGGCTGTGCCATAGCGCGCGGCGGATACGAAGGCGACAGCGATGCGCCTACGGCGGACGGCGATGACGCAACCGTGAGCATATACAATGCCGACACGGACAAGGTGTATTCGCTGCCGCTTGAGGAATACGTTCTGCGCGTTACGGCGGCGGAAATGCCCGCAAGCTTTGCGGAGGAGGCGCTGAAGGCGCAGTCCGTTGCTGCGCGCACATATACCGCCCGAAAGATGGCCTCTCTCGGCGGCAAACCATGCGGCAAGGGCGGCGCGGACGTATGCACGGACAGCACCTGCTGCCAGGCATACCGCACGCGGGAGGAGCTTTCCGAAAAGTGGGGCAGCTCAGCGGACATGTACTTCGATAAATTGAGCGGCGCCGTATACGCCACACACGGCGTTATATTGACATACAACGGTAAGCCCATAGAGGCGCTGTTTCATTCCTCCTCCGGCGGCATGACGGAGGACGCAGCCAACGTTTTCGGCGGGGATGCGCCGTATCTTAAAAGCGTATCAAGCCCGGGCGAGGAAGGCTTTTCGCGTTACAGCGCAACGGTATCCTTCACCCGCAAGCAGTTTGCAAACGCCGTGAACGCGGCGATAAAGGGCGCGGATATATCAAAGAATAAGCTTGAGGAGCAGGTGAAGATACTTTCAAAAAGCGAAAGCGGCCGCGTGACAAAGCTTCAGCTTGGCAGCAAAACCGTTACCGGGCGTGAGCTTAGGCGGGCATTGGGGCTGAACAGCACCGCGTTCACAATAGAGATATCGCCCGAGCGCGTTGTGGTATCCACCCGCGGCTACGGCCACGGCGTTGGCATGAGCCAATACGGCGCGGAGGCAATGGCGCAGCACGGCGCGGATTATAAGGAAATACTACTGCATTATTATACCGGCGCAGAGATAGAGACTATCGACTTGGGGGAAATAAAATGATACTATATATTTATGAACAGACTTTCCATAACGGCAGACGCTTCCCTTTGCGGCAGAACGGCAGAAAGCGTGATAACGCACGAGCTTATGGCGTCGGACACATATCTTAGGCGGTTAAAGACGCTGCCGCTTGGCATAAGCGTAAACGGTGCGCACGCGCGCAGCACATATAGGCTCGCCTTGGGCGACGTGCTCAGCATTCAGCTCAGCGACCCCGAAGAAGGCCGCCCGAAGGGCAAAGCGGCAAAGCTTGATATTCTATATGAGGATGAATGGCTAATCATTATAAACAAGCCTGCGGGCATTGCCGTGCATTCTTCCACCAATGAACCGAACATGGACACGGTTGAGGATGCGCTCTACGCCTATCTTCCGCGCGACGAGCGTCCGCATCCGGTAAGCCGGCTTGACCGCGGCACGACCGGCGCGATGACCGTTGCAAAATGCGGCTATATGCACGCGCTGATGAAACGCATTATGGAGCAGGGTCAATTTGAAAAGCGATATTTGGCCATACTTTCCCGCATTCCAGAAAAAGCGGAGGGCATAATAGACGCGCCCATAGGCATGGCCGAAAATTCGCATTACAAGCGCGCCGTGCGCCCGGATGGTTCGCCCGCCGTGAGCGAATACCGCGTGCTGAGCACTTTCAACGGCATGGCATTATGCGAGCTGTACCCGCGCACGGGCCGCACGCACCAGCTGCGCGTACACATGGCGCACATCGGCTGCCCGCTCATAGGAGACTGGCTGTACGGCGAAAGCTCTCCGCTCATCGCCCGCCCCGCGCTCCATGCCGAGCGCGTAGCCTTCACGCATCCGCTTACGGGAGAATACATTTGTGTGCATGCACCAATGGCGGAGGATATGGAGGGGCTAATACGCGGCTGACAATATCGGGGCGTATATCCGCGCCTTACCAGCTTTCAGCCGTAAGAAAATCGTAAAGGTGAACTACCTTTATGCCGTTCTCTATGCCCGTATCCAAATCGTTGAGCGTAACCACATATTTGGGGTAATTATCCGCTATCTCCATAAGGTTGCCCGTTTCACGGTCGGATTTTTCGGGCAGCCTTACGCATACCTGAACATATATTCGCTCTCCCCGTTTGTCGGCAACAAAGTCTATTTCCTTAGTCCCGTTTTTGCCTATATACACATCGTATCCGCGCCGCTTCAGCTCAAGGAAAACAATGTTCTCAATCGCCCCGTCCAGCATTTTTCGGTTGTACCCGAGCAGCGCGTATTTCAGCGACATATCGGCAAGGAAATACTTCTCCTGCGTTTTAAGTATGCTTTTGCCATGAAGGTCATATCGCTTGCACGGATAAACTATAAACGCCTGTTCAAGCCAGCGTATATAATTATATATGCTTTCCACGGAGGCGCTGCGATGCTCGCTTTTCAAAAAGACGGATATTGAATTGGCCGAAAACGTTTTGCCTACGTTTTCTATTATGTATTTTACAACCCTGTCAAAAAGCTCCTGCTTTGCTATGCGGTGGCGCTTTACAATATCGCGCGAAACAACGGTATAATATATTCCGTTCACTATCTGATACGCCTGATCCGCCTCGTATTCGGCTATCGCCGTTATAGGAAACCCGCCAAAGCGTATGTATTCGTTCAGCAATTCCCTGCCGCCGCGCCCGCTCTCCGCCTTGAATTGAATATATTCCTTAAACGAAAGCGTATATACGGGTATTGTTACATATCGTCCGGTAAGATACGTTGATATCTCGCTCGACATAAGCTTTGAATTAGATCCCGTAACATATATGTCCGCATCCGTATTTTCCAGCAGGCTGTTTACGGCCTTTTCCCAGCCCTTTATTTCCTGTATCTCATCCAGCAGCAAATAGCACCGGCCCTTGCCCTGCATTGCGGCTGTAAGCTCGGCGTACATTTCCTTGGCGGTGATGTTTTCGGGCATATCCATATCGGTATATGAGCGGTGGATTATTCGCGCTTCCTCCGTCCCGCGGTCAATCAATTCGGCTTTAAGCATCTCAAATATTGTTGATTTTCCGCAGCGGCGAACGCCCGCCAGTATCTTTACAAGAGGCTTGTCTATAAACGGCTCAATCGCCTTTATATAATCCGGTCTGAATATCATGCTGCCACCCCTTTTTTACGAATGATACCAGAAAAAGCCGATGGCTTCAATAACTTTTTCGGTTCTACCCGTAAAAGCTTCTAATTTCGGCATAGTTTTTTCGGTTCTACCCGTAAAAACTTCTAATTTCGGCATAGTTTTTCGGTTTCACCCGTAAAAGCCTTTGCACGTTTCAAACCAGGCGGGGTTAGCCATGCTCTATGCTCATGTTCTCAGCGTTGCCCTGAGCCTGTCCGGCTTGAGTAGCAAATCAAGCCCTTCCTCCGCGCTGCGCACGAGCACGTCCGCATGGCTTATCAGCGCGGCGCACACGCCCTCGCCATCCATTACGGCTATGGCAAGCTCCGCAATACCGAACATCTTTATGTCGTTGAATCCATTGCCTATGCAGGCCGCTTTGCCGCCAAGGGAGCGCACTATCTCCTCCTTGCAGTCAGCCGCGTTCGCCCGCGGGAATGTCATTATCTCCGCGCCCAGCCCTGCGCACTGCGCCCGCACGGTGCCGTATGTGTCCGCGGTAAGCACATATATCCGCGCCAGCTTGCTCAGCTCGCGTATCCGCTCCGCCGCGCCGGCGATAAGCTGCCCATCCAGCGCTATTGTGCCGTTATAATCCAGCACAACATGCTCTATCTCTATCGTTTCTCTGCCGGGAATCTCTATTTTTATCATTGTGGCCTGCCTTATGTTCGCCCTTGTATACTTAGCAAAAGCGGCCGCCCATACGGGCGGCCGTTACTAACGCTCTTCGCTTGGTTGATGTTTGTTATGTGTTTCCTTTAAGGCTTGCCTTAGTCCGCAACGTACGGCATAAGGGCGACCTGGCGGGAACGCTTGATGGCAACGGCCAGCTCACGCTGATGCTTTGCGCACACGCCGCTCATCCTGCGGGGCATTATCTTGCCGCGCTCGGTGGTGAACTTACGAAGGCGGTTCACGTCCTTGTAATCTATATGTTCCACCTTGTCGGCGCAGAAGGCACAAACCTTACGGCGGCCCTTGCGGGGACGGGGCTTCATGGTCCTACGCTCTTCCATGATGAAGTATCTCCTTTCAAATCTTTAACGGCGGCTGCAGCTTAAAACGGCAGCGCGTCGTCGTCAATGTCAACAAATCCGTCGGGAGCCTGGGGTGCGGGCCTGTCGTTACGCGGTGCGTAATCGCCTGCGCCGGAAGCGTCCCTTTCGCCGCGCGGGGTGAGGAATTCCACATCCTCGGCGACTATTTCGGTCACATAACGCTTGGTACCGTCCTTAGCGTCGTAAGAGCGATTCTGAAGCTCGCCCACCACGCAGACCTTGCGGCCCTTGGCAAGATACCTGCCGCATATCTCCGCAAGCTGACGCCACACTATAACGTTAAAAAAGTCTGCCACGGTTTCGCCCGTAGTCTTGTCCTTAAAGCGGCGATTCACGGCCAGGCTCAGCGTACAAACGTTGGTGCCGTTGGTGGTCTGCCGCATTTCGGGATCCTTGGTCAAATTACCTATAAGAATGACTTTGTTCATTGCGTTACGACCTTTCTTTTACAACCGGTTTTCAGCCGTTCTGACGAACGACGAGAAAACGGAGAATGCCTTCATCGTTGTTCAGGTTACGCTCAAGCTCCCTGGGGAGTTCGCTCGCAGCCGCAAACGTAGTCAGCACGTAATAGCCTTCGGTCTTGTAGTTGATGGGATAAGCCAGACGGCGGCGTCCCCATTCGTCTACCTTCTCGATTTCACCGCCGTTGGCAGTGATTATGCCGGTATACTTTTCGATTATGCCCTTTACGGCCTCATCCTCAAGCTCCGGCGTGATGACATACATGGCTTCGTACTTATTCACGCTTTTCACCTCCTTATGGTCTTATGGCGCCGCTCTTACGCGGCGCAAGAAGCACGTTAGCAACATATTATAACATGCAAGAAATAAAGATACAACCCCGTTTTTGACCAAAATACAATGATTTTCTGCCGCAGCGCATCAAAAAAAGTTCCCTTTCGGCCAAATTAGCCCTTGCGCCGCCGCGCACTATGCGTTACCATTCAGCTATGGACGCTTACGCGTTTATAATACAGCAAAGAAATCAGGTATTCAATAGATGGATGATTTTATAATGAAGCTTTCTCAGCTTGTGGGGGGCAATCTTTGGCTTGCGCCGCTCATTGCGCTGCTTGCGGGACTGCTGACCAGCCTCACTCCCTGCTCCCTTTCAACAATTCCGCTGATACTCGGCTGCGTCGGCGGGCTTAACGAGCACGAGCCGAAGAAGGCATTCCGCCTTTCTTTGGTGTTTGCGCTCGGCTCCATGATAACTTTTACGGCGCTGGGGTTCGCGGCATCGCTGCTCGGCAATCTTCTCAACGGGCTAGGAGTATGGCTGCACCTGGGGCTTGCGCTGCTGCTCATTGCCATGGCGCTGCAAATGTTCGGCGTGTTTGAACTGGTACCCGAAGCCACCATAAAGGCAAAGCCGAACAAGGGCTATCGTGCAACGTTCATGGCGGGGCTGCTTGCGGGCGCGTTTTCGTCGCACTGCACAACGCCCGTGCTTATTGCCATGCTTGCAATCGTTGCCAACCGCGCCAGCATGCTTTACGGCGTGCTGCTGCTCATAATCTTCTCCGTGGGCCACGGCGTGCTTTCCGTTGTCGCAGGCACGAGCGCGGGCTTCGTAAACCGGCTCATGGATTCCCCGCGCTACATAAAGGCGGAAAAAATAGTGCGCATAGTGCTCGGCATAATAATACTGCTTGCGGCGGCGTATCTCCTTTCCGAAGTTATAAGCGAGGCGTTCCTGCATACGGAGCATGTGCATTGAGAACATTTTTACATTATGTGCAGAATATGCTAAAATGAATATAAGGCATTAAGCATCGCAACGGCAACACTATCTGTTTGGAACAGCGGAAGTAACTTTTCACAGGAGGTTTCTATGATGAATTACTCAGGACCCGACAAGAAAAATTCTGGCAGCAGTTTTGACAATCAGGACTTTGGCATTTACGGCAGAGGGTATGAAGGCTACGCCCACTATATGCAGGCCGTAAAAGAAAGCGGCAGCAGCATCAGCGATGATTTTCCTTTTGATGACGACCTGCTCGATTACGACGATGACGAAGTATTTGACTTAGACGATGATGGCGTATTGCTTGATTCCGACGGTGATCCTATTTACTATTAAGCAAAACACATAATATGTTCGGCAAAAAGGCTTCCCCATGAAGCCTTTTTTGCTTTTCTTAAAAGTACACGGAAATTTTACAGCATTGCGGCTGTACATATCGGCGGTTTTGAATTAGAATAAAATAGATATGTTGTACCCACGGAGGATGTATGGATAAACCGTATTTTATTGTGAACCCCGTTTCCGGTTCCGGCCTTGCGGCGCAAAAGTTTAAGGAGGTTTCAAAGCTGCTTGAAGCCAAGGGCGTGGATTTCTCCTTCGACTATACCGCGGCCCCGCGCCACGCTACCGCGCTTGCCAAAGCCGCAATAGAGCGCGGCAAAAGGCTCATCGCTGCCGTCGGCGGAGACGGCACCGTTAACGAGGTAGCCGCCGCAACCATAGGCACGGACGCCGTGCTTGCCGTATTGCCGTTCGGCACGGGCAACGATTTTACAAAGGTGATGGGCTTTGCAAAGGACGTTGAAGGCGCGGCGGACACAATACTTAACGGCACTGTAAAAAATGCCGACGCGGCAGAGGTGAACGGTCGGCCGTTCATAAACGTGGCGGGGCTTGGGTTCGATGTGGCCGTGCTGAAAGCAACAGAAAAGTTCAAGAATAAATACAACGGCATGCTCCCATATATGCTGGGCATAATCGATACGCTTTCGCACCTTAAAACAATGCCGCTCACAATAGAACACGACGGCGTTACCGAAAAGTGCGATTCAATAATAATGAGCGTTGGCAACGGGCAATACATCGGCGGCGGCATGCGCGCCGTGCCCATGGCGGATCCGTTCGACGGCATGCTTGACATTTGCTACGTTGAACGGGTGAGCATACTCAAATTCATATGCCTGCTGCCGAAGTTCATAAAAGGCAAGCATATAAAGCATAAGGACATCGTGCACCATATCCGCACGGCGGAAATAAAGGTGAGCTGCCCCGAAGCATGCGCATTGCAGCTGGACGGAGAGGTGGACATGACCACGCCCGCCGTTTTCCGCGCGCTGCCGGGGGCGCTGAAGGTGCTGCTGCCTGCTGACGCAAAATAAGGAGTCTTACATGGATAGGCTTTATTTCATTGTTAATCCGGTTTCGGGTTCAGGCGAGGGCATGCGCCGTTTCTCTCTTGTGCGCGGGATACTTGAAAAGCGGGGCGTAGGGTACGGCTTCTGCTTCAGCGAATATCCGGGCCACGCCGTAAAGCTTGCCAAGGCCGCCATAGATGCGGGCGAAACGCGCCTTGTGGCCGTTGGCGGGGACGGAACGCTTAACGAAGTGGCAAGCGTTGTTAAGGACTATACCGGCATAAAGCTTGGCGTGCTGCCGTTCGGCACGGGCAACGACTTTGCGCGCGGCATAGGCCTGCCGGAGGATGACGAAGGGCTTGTGAACGTGCTCACGGGCGGCAAAAGCCGCCTGATAGACGCCGGAATGGCCGGGGACGGCTTTTTCATAAACGTGGCCGGTTTCGGCTTTGACGTTGACGTGGTGCGCTATACCGAAAAATATAAGCGCAGACTGAACGGAATGCTTCCGTATATGCTTGGCATACTGCAATCGCTTATCTATCTTTCCCGCACGGAAGCCGAAATAGTTACCGACAGCGGCGAAACATTTAACGTAACGGTAACGCTGCTTTCTGCCTGCAACGGCACCCGCTTTGCCGGGGGCATAAACCTTGCCCCGCTTGCCGATTACAGCGACGGATTGATGGACATATGCATACTGAAGAAAATATCGCGGCTGCGCTTTTTATATCTTCTGCCCAAATATATGAAGGGCAAGCATTTGAAATATAAGAATGAATTTTTGTATTTCAAGGCAAAAAGCGTGAAGGTAAAAACCCTTACCCATTCCCTGATGGAATGCGACGGCGAAATAAAGGGCGAAACGCCCGCCGAGTTCAGGGTGCTCAGCGGGGCGATAGATTTTATGATTGGTGAATAATGGCAAGACGACGGCTGAAAAGCGCCGATAAGGCGTTCACGATAAAAAGACTGCTTATAATTCTGCTGGGTATTGCGCTGATAGTCGGCGGATTTTTCGGCGTTAGGGCGTTTTTAAGCTCCCGCGCATCCTTCGGCACGGAAAGCGCACTGCCGTTTTATTCGGAAGCGCCGTATGCTTATTCAAACGGCATATTCTATTATGCCGATGGGGATAAGCTTATCCGTTACGATACAAGGAATCCCGAAGGCGCAACGAGCATGAGCCTTGGCACGAGCGATGTTGCAATAGCCGCGGGCGGCGGCACGGCGGCGCTTTATTCCGTGAACGCGGTGCAGATAATAGGCGCGGATGATTTTATAGACGTAGGCGGGCAGATAATGTCCCTGCGCTGCGCGGCAAATCACATTGCCGTGCTCAGGATAGATTCCGCGGGCACGGGCGCTGTGCTCGTGTATAACAAAAGCGGAGAATTGGTCGACATCATTGAGCAGAAGGACGACATTATAATCGACTGCGGCTTTTATGATTCTTCCGAGGGCGATCTTATGTGGCTGCTCACGCTTTCAACCTCCGCCGATACGCCGGTAACAACGCTGACCACATACAGCTACGCCGCGCAGGGCGGCGAAAGCGTTGCCACGATGTCCGGCGTTATAAGCATAAGCTCTCAGCTTGTGGACAGGGTGGTTTTCACAAAAAGCAGCATATTCATTTCCGGCACGGAGCAGCTTATTCGCTGCGATGCGGGCATAAGCGGCGAAAGCTGGTGGCTGCTGACATACGGCTATAAGCTTTGCGATTATTCAACCGCGCTTACGCGGCCGCTGTTCCTGTTCGTTCCCCGCGGGGAAGGCGCAATGAACGAAGTGAAGCTATATAGCGTTGACGAGGCCGCGCAGAGCAGCGCCGCAGCGCGCACGGTGCAGCTGAGCGAAGGCGTGCATACCGTAATGGCGTGCAGCGGCAAAATGGTGGCGTTCTCGAATACCGATATGTATATCTATACCGCCGCTGGCAAACTGAGCAGAACATACGCGCTTGATTTTGCCTGCGTGGGAGCGACTAAGCTCAGCGAAACGGAAGCGCTGTGCGAAAGCGCGGATGGCTCGCTTAGGCTTATAAAGCTTAAATAACATAAACTTACGCCATATCAATGGCAAAAAGGAGGGAGACGAAGTGAATCTATTGGATATTGCGGTGCTGGCGGTGCTGGTGCTGTTCGTGCTGCATGGCATATACCGTGGCTTTTTGCCCACGCTTTTGTCCATAGGCGCATATATACTGGCGTGGCTGGTGGCAATAGTGCTGCTGCCCGTCGGCTCCAACGCCATCCGTTCCAACGAAAAGCTTTTCAACACAATGCTTTATTATACCGAAGGCAGCGAATATGTGGGCAACGTTGAGCTTTCAAAAACGAATATCAACGAAATAAGCACCGATACGCTCAACGATGTTTTTTCCAATGCGGATCTTCCCTATCCCGTTGCCAAGAACATTGCGGACAACATTGCCAAGGAGCAGTTTGCGGACAGCGGAATAGTAACTCTGGGCGATTATTTCAACCAAACCATAGTATCGCTGTTCATAAACATATTGGTATTTCTTTTGCTTTTTGCATTGATGCGCATAGTGCTTGCGTTTATAATAAACGGCATCGATTACGCATGGACGCTGCCGCAGCTAAGGATGGCGGATAGGGCCATAGCCGGCGGGCTTGGGATTGTGCGCGGCATACTGGCGGTATTTCTGCTTTTCATGCTGCTGCCGCTTGTGCTCATCGTGCTTCAGGGCAAGTTCAAGTTCATTACGGACATAGTGAACAGCTCCATAACTGCCAAATTCTTCTATAAATCCAATTTCCTGCTGGGCATGATGCCCGGCTGCTGAGGAGGTAACAATATGTATCTTGCCGACAGTTGGCTTGATTATGAAATAATTGACGCGGGCGGCGGCGAAAAGCTGGAACGCTGGGGCGATGTTACGCTGCTTAGGCCCGATCCGCAGGCAGTTTGGCCCATGGGCCGCGGCAACGCCAAGCCGGATGCGCACTATATCCGCTCATCTTCCGGCGGCGGACATTGGGAATACAATGCTTCCCTTGCCGAATCCTGGACGATACGCTGGCGAGAGCTTACCTTCCTTGTGCGGCCCACGGGCTTTAAGCACACCGGCCTTTTCCCTGAACAGGCGGTCAACTGGGCATGGATGCAGGACATAATAAGAAACGCAAAGCTTAAAAGCGGCGAAAAGCCCCGCGTGCTGAACCTTTTTGCATATACCGGCGGCGCAACCTGCGCGCTGGCAAGCGCGGGCGCGGAGGTTGTTCACGTGGACGCGGCGAAGGGCATGGTTGCCTGGGCAAAGGATAACCTTAACCAAAGCGGCCTTGGCGATAGGCCAGTGCGCTTCATAGTGGACGACGTTATGAAGTTTGTGCTGCGCGAGCAGCGCCGCGGCAGAACATACCACGGCATACTTATGGATCCGCCCAGCTACGGCCGCGGGCCGAACGGCGAAATGTGGAAAATAGAAGAAGGGCTTTATCCCCTGCTTGCCGAATGCGTAAAGCTGATGGATGACGAAGCGCTGTTCTTCCTTATCAATTCGTATACCACCGGCCTTGCGCCTACGGTGCTTTCAAACGCGCTCAAGGTCGCCATGGGGCGCGGCAATATTGAGGCGGGCGAGGTCGGCCTGCCCATAACGCGCGGCGGTCAGGGGCTTGTGCTGCCCTGCGGCGCAAGCGGAAGATGGACAAAATAAATTTTATAATAAACCAAGGAGAGAGAATAATGCATTACACTTTTTATCCCCAGGGAGTATGCTCCAGAAAGATAGAGCTGGATATTGAAAACGGCCGCGTGCACAACATTCATTATCTTGGCGGCTGCAACGGCAATCTTAAAGCGCTCGGCGCGCTGGCGGAGGGCATGACGGTTGAGGAAGTTATACAGCGGCTTGACGGCATACATTGCGGCGAAAGGAGCACCTCCTGTTCCGATCAGCTTGCCCGCAACCTGAAGCAGGTACTTGCCGAGGCCAAGTGAGCCTGACCCCGCGCAAAATATATTCCGTATACTTCAGCCCCACGGGAAGCAGCAGGCTTGCCGCGCGCTCTGTTGCATATGCGCTAAGAAGCGAGCTTGATGCGGACGCAGAGGACATAGACCTTACCCCGCCCGCCGCACGCAGCGAACAATATCGCTTTGATAACGCCGACACGGTGGTCATAGCCATGCCCGTATACGCAGGCAGGCTGCCGAACAAAATTGCGCCGGACATAGCGCGCTGCCTTCACGGCGGCGGCAGCACAAGGCTTATCGCCCTGTGTACCTACGGCAAGCGCAGCGCTGGGGACGCGGAGCGGGAGCTGCTGCTCATTGCGTCGCAAAACGGCTTTGTGCCCATTGCCGCGCGCAGCATAGTGTGCGAGCATGCGTTTTCCGCTAAAATTGCGCACGGCAGGCCAAACGCGGCGGACTTGGCGCAGCTTGCTTCATTTGGCGCGGATACGGCGCGGCGCATAGCGCAGGGGAGCGTTTCCCCCGTGCCGTTTGACGCGGATACGCCGCTTGCGCCGTATTACACCCCGCTGAAGGAGAACGGCACGAGCGCGCATTTTTTGAAGGCTAAGCCCGTAACGGACGCCTCCCGCTGCACGCGCTGCGGCATATGCGCCTCCGTTTGCCCCATGGGCAGCATTGCTGCGGACGAACCTGACAGCACGGCGGGCATATGCATAAAGTGCCAGGCCTGCATAAAAGCCTGCCCCGCACGGGCAAGGCGCTTTTTGGACGGGGACTTTCTTTCGCACGTAAAAATGCTTGAAAACACGTTAGGAGATTAAGGCTATGAGAATATGGGCCGCAACGCGGGACATGGACAAAATAATAAAAGAAGTGGTTATGGATTTCCCCGCGGCGCACAGCGAAGGCGAATGGAACGCGGTGCTTGGCGATATTTGCCACGAGCTTGACCTTTCGCGGCCGGTGCTGCTGAAAAAGCACCTGAACGAACTGAACACATTCCGTCACACGGCGTTTTTACCAAGCGACTTTATGGAAGGCGTGGATTTTTTCAAGTTCACGCTTCAGCTTTTCCCGGAAAAGAAGAAAAAGTAATTTTTGCCCGAAATTTTCCATGGAACGCTTTTACTTAAATATACCCGCCGCTTTATGCAAAAGCTAACGGCAGAAAATAAAGAAGAAGGAGTGTTTTTATGGATACGTTATCATTGATACTCATGATAATCGGCGCGATAAACTGGGGCCTGGTCGGCATATTCCAGTTCGATTTGGTTGCGGCCATATGCGGCAGCAGCGCTTCGGTAGTGGCGCGCATCATATACACGCTGGTCGGTCTTGCGGGCATATGGGGCATTGCGCTGCTGTGCCGGCGCGACGGGCGCAAGCATGACGGGGAGTAGGGTTCCCCGTTAGCATATCAGCAAAGCGGCTTTTTCGCCGCTTATTTTTATATAACCGTTTCAAATACATACAGCCGGCCTTGTTCTTCGCTGTACAGCAGCACTATGCTCGACTCGCTTTTTGTTTGCCTAAAGCACATATACTCGCCCAAGGGTATAAGATATTCGCCGTCAATTTCCCTTTCATCCGTTTCAAGGCCGTGCAGAACCGGATAAACGTTGGCATTATCGTATGTTTTAACGCTTATGCTCCGCCATTGCAGCAGCTTCTTCATATCCTCGCTATCGCCGCATTCAAACACCCTGTATTTGGGGCCGCGCCCGTCAATGCCGATGTCGCCTATTGCGCTATATACCTGCACGCAGCTTTTGGGAAGCTCTATCCCCCATTTGGACTTTATTAGTTCCTGCGGGCTCCGCGCGTTATGCCTAATTGCCGCATAGGTTATAAACAGCGCGGCTATGAGCAATATCGGTATAAGGCATAGCGCCCTTTTTATCGTTATGTGCATAGCTTCCCCCTTATTCGTATCGTCGTTGCTTTGGGTTCTCATCTTCCGTTCTTTTCATTTAATATCACTCCTGTTGAAAATGCCGCTGGAAAACCCCGTTCGCCGCCTGCAGGGCTTTGTAGTATTCGCCGTAAGCGGGGCTAAGCCTTTGCATTGCGGGAATAAAAACATCGTTGTAGCCGCTTTCCCTTTGAAGCCGCTTCAAGCATTCCTGCAGGCGATAAGCGGGAGATGCCTTGTATTCCTCCGATTCCGCAACCGCTCTATATCGATCGAGCATCTCCCTGTTGTCGCGGATATACCGCTCCGGGTCTGCCATAGCTGCCGCAAGCGCTGCGGACGCATTTTGCGGCACGGCAGCGTCGGTATTTCTTGTAGCCTCATCAATATATTCCCGCACATCATCGGGAATGGTCATCGTAATGCCATCTAAATAACGTATAATCGTTTCAAACGCATCCCGCTGTTCTTCCGTTGCAATTGCTTCGCCCAAAAACGGAGCAAAATGCAGACAGGCGAATTTACCATAGAAGCCCGGAAACTTATCAAGTATGCGGCTTAATATGGATTTCTTGCCTTGGAGTGCTTCTATCTGCCTTTCAATACGCTCCCAATCGCCGCCGTTTGCAAGCTGCTTTATCAATGCAAGCTTTGTCTGCAGCTCAACGATTTCAAGCTCCTTCCTGTTTAGAATATCGTAAATTGCCGCACGGCTATCGTCATCAAGACTTGTGCGTATTTCCGGCACGGAAAAACCGAGCCCCCGCAAAACGGCAATTCTTCTGAGCTTCAAAACATCCGCATCCGAGAACCGTCTATATCCGTTCTCCGCTATATCAGGACGGATTAAGCCTTGTTCGGTGTAATACTCAACCGCCTTTTTGGTCAGGTTGCATTCCCTGCATACTTCATTTATAAGCATTGCGCTCACCTCCATGCATAGAATAAGCTATCCCCCAAGGCTCCGGTCAATGGTTTTTTTAATATTTTTGCTTCAGTTATCCCTTAATTAAAGCATACCGCAAAAGCACAGGCGATTCCATAGCCATATATGGCAATAGTAACACAATAAATCCATTTTATGCATTAACAAATCGTGAACAATACCTGTTCCATCGGTTGACAGGTACAGTTTAATGGAATAAACTGTACAGGTCAAGGGCAAAAGCCCAATTTTTCGGAGGCGTAAAATGAACGAACTGCTTTCCCCCACCGCCCGCACATGGGCGGAAATAGACATGGCCGCGCTGAAGCACAATTATGAAATCGCGCGCGCCACGGGCAAAAAGGTAATGTGTGTTATAAAGGCCGATGCTTACGGTCACGGCGCTGTGCGCTGCGGGCGCTATCTTGAAAAGTGCGGCGCGGATGCATTCGCGGTGGCCTGCCTGAGCGAAGCGTTGGAGCTCCGTCAGGGCGGCATAACAAAGACCATACTCATACTGGGCTATACTTCCCACGAATACGCAAAGGTGCTTGCCGATAACGACATCACCCAAACCCTTGTGGACGAGAGCCACGCCCTTGAGTTGAACGAGGCTGCAAAGGCCGCAAACGTTACCGTTAAGGGCCACATAAAGCTTGATACCGGCATGAGCCGCGCCGGCCTTTTTGCGCAGGGGCACGACGCCGCCATGAAGGCCGCCGAAGCTGCCGAGCGCATGAGCAAGCTTTCAAACGTTAAGGTAACGGGCATGTACACGCATTTCTGCGTTGCCGATACTCCCGATCAGGACGAATTCACGGCATGGCAGCTTGAAAACTACAAAACCGTTATGAACTACCTTACCGAAAAGGGTCTAAGGCCCGAAACCTGCCACACCAGCAACTCCGCCGGCATACTCTATCATCCCGAAACGCAGATAGACATGGTGCGCGAGGGCGTTATACTTTACGGCATGTATCCTGACAGCATGCCCCAGTACGGCCCGCTCAAGCCCGTTATGACGCTTAAGAGCCACGTTTCCCAGGTGCGCGATTTTCCCGCCGGCGCGACTGTGAGCTACGGCCGCACCTTCAAGGGGGACAAGCCCTTCACCACAGCCGTTGTACTGGCAGGCTATGCGGATGGTTACCCCCGCCGCCTTTCCAACAACACCACCGTTACCATAAACGGCGTGCGTTATCCGCAGGCGGGGCGCATATGCATGGATATGTGCATGGTGCTTGCGGATAAGGATAAGGTCAAGCGCGGCGATGAAGTGACCCTCATCGGCGGCAACTCCATTTCATGGGAAGATGCCGCGCAGAAGGTTGGCACGATAAACTATGAACTCACCTGCCTCGTTACCAACCGCGTACCCAGAGTGTACATAAACGAGGACTAATAAAGCAATTTCACTAGAAAGGAGGCGGCGCAGATGTGGTTATGGATATTGCTTATAACAGCCCTTATTGCGGCCGCCTTCATATTCACGGTATCGTGGATGCTTGTGAAGCTCGTCATCACGCCCGAGCGTTCTTCGCTTGAAGAGGTTGAGCAGCTTGAAATAGAGCGCGGCAACTTTGCCCCGGGCGAAATGGCCGCAATGCTTCCCGATGAGGAGGGCAGCATTATCGCGCGCGACGGCGTGCGGCTGGATTACTGCTGGTACAGGGCGGCTGAGCCTACCGATAAGGTGTGCATACTGGCGCACGGTTTTTGGGTGCGGCGCGAATCGGAATTGAAATACGCCCGAATATATATGCAGCGCGGCTATGACGTTCTGCTTTATCATCAGCGCAACAGCGGCACGTCCGAAGGCAAATACTGCACAATGGGCTATCTTGAGCGGCACGATCTGGCCGCGCTTGTTGCCCTTGCCCGCCGCGATAAAGGCTATCCCGAAAAGCCGTGTACCGTTGGCGTACATGGGGATTCCATGGGCGGCGCAACGGTGCTTTTGTGCGGCCTTGGGGAAAATCCGCCGGATTTTGTGGTTGCGGACTGCCCGTTTGCCACTCTGCACGATCAGCTCATGTATAACGTTGGCTCCATGAAGCATTTGCCCTCGTGGCCGTTTGAAGGCCCTGCGGAGTGGATACTGCGCGCGCGGGCGGGCTTTGGATATTCCGATGTATCGCCGCTTGATGAACTCAAACGCGCAAACGGTGCGCCTGAGCTTCCGGTGCTGTTCATACACGGCACGGCGGATAGGCTGATACCGTATGATAATACGCTAAGGCTTTATGACGCTAAGCGCGGCAAAAAGGCGCTTTACATCTGCCCCAGCGCGGGCCATGTGCGCAGCATAAGCACGGACCGCGAAAAGTATTACGCCGTGGTCAACGAATTTCTTGATAAATATGGTTTTTAAGCCCCTGCGGCGCAAAACCACGCATTTTATAATAAAACGTTAAGGAGAAACACCGATGAAAAAACTGTTTATCAGCGCGGATATAGAAGGTACCGCGGGCATAGTTAACTGGAACGAGACAGAGCGCTCCGTTCCGCATGATTATGACTATTTTGCCAACCAAATGACCCGCGAGGTCGCCGCCGCCTGCGAAGGCGCGCATGACGCGGGCGTGGAAGAAATAGTGGTTAAGGATGCGCATGACAGCGCACGCAATCTGAACCCCGCGAAGCTGCCTGAATACACCCGCGTATATCGCGGCTGGGCACGCCATCCGTATTCCATGATGTTCGGCCTTGACGAAACGTTTGACGGCGTGGTTTTCACCGGCTATCACAGCGCCGCGCAGATGCCGGGCAATCCGCTTTCCCACACCATGAATACCCAGAACAACTTCGTTAAGGTGAACGGTATGCTTGCGCCTGAGCTTATGCTCAATTCCCTCGTCGCAAGCTCCCTCGGCGTGCCCGTATACTGCGTATGCGGCGACCGCGGGCTGTGCGAATGGATGAACGAGATAAACCCGAACATTGCCACCGTTCCCATAAACGAAGGCACCGGCGCGGGCGCGCTTACGCTGCATCCTGACGTAGCCGTCCGCCGCATCCGCGAAACCGTGTCCGCCGCAATCGCCACCAAGAAGAAAGAGGACTGCATGTTCCCCATGAGCGACAAATATCACCTTGAAATAAACTTCAAGGAGCATTTCAAGGCCTACGAAGGCGGCTTCTACCCCGGCGCAAAGCAAACCGGCTCCCGCACGATAGAGTTCGAGTGCACCGATTGGCTCGACGCAATGCGCTTCCTGCACTTTGTGCTGTGATAAAAGTCTAAATCCCGATTAAAAAAACAGCCCCGCCCGTCCGCAAAAGACAGGTGGGGCTGATTAATTATAAATGCTAATCCTTCAATGCCGTTATCGGTACAACATATACGTCGTCCGGTCGTTGGTATGCCGCGTTTGTAAGCGCACACAGCACAATGAGCGTTTTCGGCGGTATACCGTCTTTCTCTGCCGCTATTTCATCGCGCAGGTGTATAAGTTCCCGCGCCTTATCTATCTGAATCGCCCCCGCCGCAATGCATACGATAAGGTTGGCCGCATATATGCTGCCGCGCCTGTGGCCCACTATGCACTTGTTGCGCAGCCATTATTGTCAAGGCGATCAAAAATACTTTGTCCTTCAGCAGCCGTAAAAAATTCGCCCGAATAAGCTTAATCATTGCGCGCACCCCCTATCAGGTTCATATAGAAGCTTTCAAGGCTTTCGTCCCTCTCCTTCATGCTGAACACAGTGCAATTTTCCTTAGCCGCTTTCTCTATAAGTTCAGTCGCCTGCACGTCCGCAAAAATATCCGCCGCGGTGTCGCTTGCAATGCTGTATTCAACGCCCATTTTGTCCATCATGCGGGCTATTGCCTTGGTATCGGATACTTCTATGCGCACGGGCTGCCTCGGCGCATCCGTTTCCGCAGGGGGCTGTATATCGCCCCCGCTGCAGCCGCACAGCGCAAGCGTAAGCGCCGCAATGAGCAGCGCAAGAATTATTTTAGCGTGTTTTATATTCATATTACCTTATTCCTTTCCATGCGGTCTAAAAAGCATACGCCTTGCCGCAACGCAATTATAACTAACTAACGGTTGTTCGTCAACCAAATATGCAAAAACCCGCCATCGGCGGGCCGTATCATGGTTCAATATTGTTTACTGCGCAACGGTGAACAAAGCGTAGAAATAGCCCTTTTGCGCCATGAGAGCATCGAAGCTGCCCTGCTCGGCTATTCGGCCGTTTTTCAGCACTATTATGCCATCGTAGCGGCGCAGCTGCGCTTCCTCAAGCGCATGGGTAACAACTATGCGCGTTACGCCGTCAAGGTCAAGTATGTCGCACGCGACCTGATGCGCCGTCTCCGCGTCAAGCGCAGCGGTGGCCTCGTCCGCAAGCAATACAGAGGATTTTTTCAGCAGGCTTCACGCAATGCTCACGCGCTGCTTTTCACCGCCGGAAAGCGCGCTGCCGTTTTCGCCGCAAAGGTAATTCTCCCCGCGCTCCGCTATCAGCTCGCCAAGGTGCGCGCGGCGTATCGCGTCATCAAGCTCCGCATTGTCAAACGAGCGGAACATGGAAACGTTATCCTTTATGGATGCATTGAACACGAACACGTTTTGCTGTATCACGGATATTATATCGTAAAGCGATTCCGGCGCAATGTCGCGTATCTCAATGCCGTCAAGCGTTATACTGCCGGAATACTCGGTATTCGCCGCCGTAAGAAGATTGAGCAATGTGGATTTTCCGCTACCGCTACCACCAACTATGGCGTATGCCTTGCCCGCCTCAAACCGGGCGGAAACATTATGCAGCACGCCCTTGCCAGCTTATTCACAAGGCCAAGCGCCGCCTTGCGCCCCGCCAGCAGCCCGGGCAGGGAGGCTATCGGCTCAATGGTGAAGTTCATAAGGTTTACAAAATGTATCACCGCGCCCGGGGTAAGCCCGTATCCGTTCAGCGCGAAGTACGCGCCCGCTATGAACGGCAGCACCGTAAGCGCGGCGGCTATTGCCGTCATAAGGGGTGAATAGAAAAGCATCATTATAAACGCACCGAAAAACGTGACCGCCTTTGTTATAAGCGAAAGCTGCTGGGTAAGGTAGTTCGCCTCCACGCTGGCGGCATCGTTAGTCAATGCGGAAATATACGCCGCCGTGCTTTCATCGCGGAAGGAGGATATGTTCTTGTTTATAAGCGTTCGGAAAGCAAGGTCCTTATATTGTTCTTGATAAGAACGGGAAGCCGACTACAGAGAGCAAGACAACGCTGTTCATATACGTCAATGTGTTGAGCATGGAGTACCGCGACGGCGCGGATATGTACCGATTCAACGCTGACCAGAACGAAATGCTTACCGAGCTTATGCAGCCCGACTACTACCCGCTTTTTGCAGAGCTGCTTGGCGATGCTGTAGGCGACGGCGGAACATACGGCTTTGGATTGGACATCAATCCGGATCTTCCATCGACCGAGCTTGGCGCGCAAATCGTTTTGGCTGCCAAGAAATACATAGGCCGCAGTTATTCCAGCATGGATTGTTCCGGCTTAGTGCGGGCCGCATACCGCGACTGCGGCTTATCCTCCATGAACGGGTTAACGTCCACAGGCATGGCGCAAAAGTGCCGCGACATGAATGTGCTGTTTACTGACGCTTCCAAGCTTCAATCAGGCGACCTCATCTTTTTTGCCCGCAAGGATGCTTCCCGCGACGAAGGTTATTGCACTGACATCCAACGTTGCGGAACAGGCAAATGCAAACGCTGGTTGCAGATACACCATGTTGCCATATACATCAACGGCGAGTTTCTGATTGACAGCACCGGCGGCAACAACTCCGTACAGATACGCAAGCATTGGGGAAGAAGCGGCTCCGAGTGGGAATGGGTCTGCTTCGGCAGGCCAACAAGCTGAAAGGAAGGAACCATAATGAAAAGTCAAACTACCAAGAGAGCGGCGCTCATTGCCGCTCTTTCTATTTTAGCTGCCATAATAGGAATTGCCTTATCTATGCAGCATGAGAACGGCGATGTTTTTGTTGAAATCAAGCCTATATCCACGCCAAAAGCCACCTATGTGATTTCATCAACTCCCCTGCCCTCTCCTGCTGCTGTGCTACAATCATCACCAACGCCGGAAGCAACATTGCAGCCGACTTACCCATCCGCAGTGACTCCCGCTCCCGTGCAGGGCGGCAAGGCTTTCTTCACGCTCAGTATTCTGAACGATACCATATCCGTGGCATATGGCGTGGAAGAATCAACGCTCAAGAAAACTCCCGGCTGGCTTACGACCTCCGTATTGCCCGGCGAAAACGGTATGTGCGTTGTCTACGGTCATCGCAACCGGAATCATTTGAAGATACTCGAAAAAGTCACCATGGGCGACACCATTACGGCAACAAAAGACGGTATAGCCTACACCTATGCCGTTTCAGATGTTGCCATATACGAAAGCACATCGGACTGGCGGCTCCCGACGCTTGACGGAAGCACGCTTGTGCTTGTAACCTGCCACCCGCTCAGATACTCGGGACATGCGCCGGGCAAGTATATGGTTACTGCACGGCTTGTTGGGTGAAAAGCAAGTCAAGGAAGAATGAAGGCGCGCTACGGCGTTCGCAGTTATTGCGGTCGGTAAGTTTGCAAGGATGATGAGGGTGAGGTAGCGCATGACGCCGTCTGCCGCAAATAATTTTGCCGTTATTTGTCCCTTTAGGGTCTATGTTATGCGTATAAGATAGTAGATACTCTACGCAGGAGGGTACAATGGAACTTACTAATCTGACCATAATGAATGCGCTGTGCGATTACCGCAGAATCTGTGCGAAAGCGTCCATGCTTACGCTGCTGATGCAGGAGAACACGGAATACGCCTGTTTTGAGCGGGATGCTTTAGAAAAAGAATACTGCAATCTGGTGTTTATTAAGAACGTTATAGAATGTTGGTTGGAGCTGTTGCCGGACGACGAGCGTTTTCTTGTTCAAAAGCACCTGATACAGGGGCTTGACTGGGCAAAGGTAATAGTTGAATACAATGAAAGATGGGGCATTATGAACGGCCGGGCCGAGCGCACGCTAAAGCGCATACAAGCCCGTGCGATAAAGCGTATATTGAACTGCATGTGCGAAATAGATGCGCTGAAAAGCACCCCTGACAATAATGCCGACGACGATATCCCTGCCGATGCTTAAATAGCACCGCAGCAAGGATTAATATAGCCGGGGCAGCTACTTATCTGTCCCGGCTATTGGTGCATTATTCTACAATACGCACGCCGCTTTCGTCCATAAGGCCCACCATGCCATTTTTACACTATGTCCCTCCTGTCTATTCTAACCTTCGCCATTCGGTTATGCCTTCATTACCTCATTCAAAAGTTCCTCTAGGAAGCTGTCTATCCGCCAAGTTATAGTGAGAGAATTTATGCAGACAGCTGGAGTATTGCATAGACAAGCAAGGCGTAATATCGCCATTTTCTACAAAAACATCGAATACAAATGTTTTCAGGCTTGGCATATCGCTTATAAAATCAAGCGATGGTATTTTATTGCTCCCGCTAAGTTCAAGCAGCTTTAGATTCTTCAGCTTAGATAGCGAAGAGAAGGATTTTATTTTGCTGCAATTTTGAATGCGCATAGCTTGCAGCGTCGAGCCCAAGGCTTGAATCGCATCGATATCCGATAGCCTTTGGCACCGCGTAAGGTATAAACACTTTAACCCAGACAGAAGCTCAATGCCTTTCAATGTTCTGAATTTGCCAAACGAAAGTGAAAGCGTGTCCAGATTCCTTAAACTTGAAAGCACTTCAATGCCGTCGTTTATCGGCTTAAAACCACTTAATATAAGACTTCTGAGTGAAATAGCCTTATCGAGATTAATAAAGTCGGCATCTCCTCCCATAACCTGTTGAAGATTCGGGAACAGGCTAACATCTATTGCGGGAAAGTAAGGGTTTCTAAAACCATTCCTGTCAATTATACTCAGGCTTAAAAGGCCTTTTAGATGGAATAGCTCAGGAAGCAAATTAGCTATAGGGGAAGGATTTTGCAGCACTATATCCTGCATGCAGATATTTGACTCTAAGGCCAGATGCTCTACAAAATCGAAATTTCTGAGAAATGAGTAATCAGCCATTGGGCCTATGCACACTTGCTTAATTTTCATCTCTCTTGCGTATTCTATATCCTTGCTGCCATAAATATATATCGCATTAGCCTGATTATATGGATATATAATCGGCACAAACCTGAATTCTTCCGCAGCGCTGCTCTTCATAATATGTCTCCTCAGCAAAATTACGCTGTAAATCACTTAAAAAGGGAATATAATATTTTTCTTCCCGGTGACCATATTTTATTATAAGTATTTGAGTTATTCACACCTCTAGTCAGCTGCTTAATGTATTCTTGAACAAATGCCGTTTTAACGCTAGACGCGGGTTCCCAAACCTTCTCGATAATTTTATCGTTATATTTCCTTGCGATGCGCCGGCCTGATGTATTCATGCGTGCAGCATCGCCTTTGCCAACATAGTTTTTCCCGGATGCAAACTTAATTTCGTATGATCCTGGTTGACAAGCATTATGCACCAATACGCCGCACGAGCCAACGAAATACGTGTGCAGGTCTTCAACAACGTGTTCCAGTTCGTTTCCTGCCCATTGCTATCAACCATAGCAACCGGATTATTCAAACAATACGCCCACATATTACCGCCGAGGACGCCCTGACCGGTGGACATATATACGTCGGCAGAGATGAAGCGGCAGACTTCGGGGTCGTAGTAGCGGGTGGTGAGATAGTAGAGGCCGGTTTCGGTATCGTAGTAATAACCGCGATAACGGAACGGGTTGTCTGCGCCAAGTGTAGTTGCCAAGGTGCCGGTGGTGGATATCAGCTTGCCCCACGCATCGTAGATATATTCTACCACACGCACACCGCTTTCGTCCATAAGACCCACTATACTTTATTTAGGCTTACATAGTAATTTCATATAAAATGCCGCCCGATAATTGGGCGGCAAATGTAGTGAGTAGAAGATGAAAGCTATTTAAGCTGCATCCTTTTCTTCAGCCGTGGCATATTGTACCATTGGACAACTCCAGGGTAACGTTGGTCAATGAGCAATAGCAACTCTGGCAATCCATTAAACGTATCGGTGGCTGCACCAATCGGATTCTTGATGTTTTTTACTTTGAACCTTATCTGGCTTGATGCCAAGTTGCCCACCTCATAAACTGTTTGAATATCCTCTATACAAACTGTATGTGATATCCAAAATTCGTTTCTTAAAATAAGCTCATTCCCTCGCAATTCCACGCGTCTGCCAAACAAACCACATGGCAGAATCAATGTTGTAAGTGCCGCGGCCGTAATTGCCCATATATCACACCCATCCAAAAGCAGAATTATCGGCATAGCCGAAAACAAAGCTACAAAACTCATATAGTTCCAAATAGGCATACGAACATATCGTCCCTTTACCAAACTCCATGTTCTCTTGTCATAAGCGGCTTTCCAGGCTGACAGTGCAGCGAAGAGCAAGCAGCCGATGAATGACATAGCTATACTTAGTAATGCTTGCATGACGTTTTCACCTATAAGATCACTTTACCATTGCAGTATATAGGCTTCTTCCTCCTAAGCCTCCTCTTACGGGTACTCTATCCGAGCTTCCTTTCGATACTGCTCTACTTGACGTTTTCTTATTGCGAGATTCTGTTGATATTCTTTCTCGTATATGGTGAGCTGATACACCTACGACAGTATGTAATGACTCTACTGTCATTGTTACAGTAACATTAACCGCTGCCGATGTAAGTATACTGCTCCCTGCCGGGGCACCTATATTAGCAATTCCGCCACCTATACCGCCCCAAATTGCATTGTCCACAGCGGCTCCAATCGCGTCTGCAAAGTTTCTTTCATCATTAGGCGTTGTAATGTAGTAAGCAAGCGCACCACCAATAAAACCACCAATAGCTCCCGCTATAAAGCCTGCGCTTATGGATGTTGCCACTCCAACAACGCAACCTGTAATAGCACCACTTGCAGCCCCCTGCCAAAATCCATCTCCATTTGCAAGAGATGTGAGACCGCCAAAAACTCCTCCAATAATTGCACCAATCGCGGCACCTACTGCCGCTCCAACCAGTAGTGTGCCAATGACGCCAAGATCTCCCTGACTATCTTCATAAATAAGGGGATTATTCAAACAATACGCCCACATATTACCGCCGAGAACACCCTGACCGGTGGACATATATACGTCGGCAGAGATGAAGCGGCAGACTTCGGGGT
>ENA-OZGC01000257-OZGC01000257.1-human-gut-metagenome-genome-assembly--contig:-NODE-257-length-42883-cov-9.956500_pt1 | contig 42883 bp, 40 predicted proteins | sample MGYA00245109_ERZ653643 | MGnify/ENA primary metagenome ERZ653643 (study PRJEB26926, sample SAMN06165107) | human gut metagenome | biome: ENVO:00009003; feature: ENVO:2100002; material: ENVO:00002003... | reverse complement strand
AGCGTAGTCTCGTGGGCTCGGAGATGTGTATAAGAGACAGATGTTAGTGTGAAATTTTTATTAAGGAAAAATGAAAAAGATTATTTTTTCGGTAGCAGTGGTTGCTACTATGGTTTTTGCCGCTTGTAGCGGAGAGAAGAAAGTTCAGGACGAAGCATCTTCAATGCAGTCAAAGATTGAGAATTGCACCAATCCCGACAGCTTGAAGGCCTACGCAGCTCAGGCTCAGGCTTACTATCAGAAGCTTGTTGCCGATGGTAAGGTTGACGAGGCAAAGGCGTTCCTTGACAAGGTGGAGCCTACAATCAAGGAGAAGGTGCCCTCTCTGGCAGGTGCTTTTGAAACGCTGAAGAGCGGCGTTGACGCACTTCCCGGCAAGGTTGACGATGCTGCATCGGCAGTTGGCGACAGCATAAGCGCAGCCGCCGATCAGGCTCAGCAGGCAGTTGCCGACAAGACCGCTGAAACAAAGGCCGCAGCTGAAGCTAAGGCTGATGAAGTTAAGGCAAAAGCCGCCGACAAGGCTGAGGAAATTAAGGGCAAGGCTGCCGACGCTGTTCAGCAGGGTGCCGATAAGCTTAAGGATGCGCTTGGCAAATAATTTCACCTCGGGATTAAACAATTAAGAAATTAAAATCGCGCAGCGTGCTGTCAATTCAGCAGGCTGCGCGTATTTTTTTTGCCGTGTGTAGTGACGGCTCTTAGTATTGTTCCGATGAGTTGGGGAAGTCGCCGGTCTTTACATCGTCGATGTAGCATGCCACTGCATCGTTGATGACGGTTGAAAGGTCGGCATAACGGCGAAGGAATCGCGGAGAGAAGCCCTTGTTGATTCCGAGCATGTCGTGCATTACGAGAACCTGACCGTCGGTGCCGCCTCCGGCTCCGATGCCTATGACGGGAATCGACACTTCCTGTGCCACACGAGTGGCAAGTGTTGCGGGAATCTTTTCGAGTACGAGAGCGAAACATCCGATTTCCTCAAGCATTTTGGCATCTTCTATCAGCTTGTTGGCTTCGGCTTCTTCCTTGGCGCGTACGGCGTAGGTGCCGAATTTATTGATTGACTGAGGTGTCAGTCCGAGGTGTCCCATTACGGGGATACCGGCGCATAAAACACGTTCTATCGATTCGCGTATTTCAGCTCCTCCTTCCATCTTTACAGCCTCGGCATGGCTTTCTTTCATTATACGTACGGCTGAAGCAAGTGCTTCCTTGCTGTTGCCTTGATAACTTCCGAAGGGAAGGTCTACTACTACAAGTGCGCGGCTGACTCCTTTTACTACCGACTTGGCGTGGTAGATCATCTGGTCAAGAGTTATGGGCAGTGTGGTTATGTTACCGGCCATTACATTTGATGCTGAATCTCCTACGAGTATTACATCCATTCCGGCCTCGTCGATCAATTTGGCCATTGAGTAGTCGTAGGCTGTGAGCATTGCGATTTTTTCACCGCGCTGCTTCATTTCGGTAAGGCGGTGGGTGGTTACCTTGCGCCTGTCTTCAGTGTATGTTGACATGATTATCTATTTGGGATGAAAAACCGCGCAAAGTTACCCTTTATATATATTACAAGCAAGCATATTTATTCAAAATTGGCTTCTCAGCGGTTTTTTACTTATTTTTTAGCTAAATATTAACGATAGAACCGATTGTATATTTGCAATTTATATGTAAATTTGCATTGTTAAAAATCACTATTATGGAAACATCACATACTCAAGGCGGAATAATAGGTCGTATACGTCACCTGATGTATCTCAACCATCTTTCCCAGGCCGGGCTTGCCAAGCTTATCGGTATCGATGCATCCAATGTGTCGAAATATTTGAGCGGAAGGCTTCCGGTGAGTGACGCATTGATCAACAGGATAATAGTAAACCTCAACGTGTCGAAGTCGTGGCTTAAGGATGGTATGGGGTTGCCTTATGAAAAGACGTCGCCGGCTCACGATAACGATGCCGATGATGTCGAGCGACCTGTGAGTCAATCACAGGAGGGAATGCCGGTCTATAATATCGATGTGGCAGCGGGAACTACGGTTCTCAGCCGTGAGCTGACTCGCGAAAACATTATAGGATGCATCAATCTGCCCAACTTGAACCGTGACTGGTGTGTGGTTAAGGTGTCGGGCGAGTCGATGCAGCCTGTCATACGCAATGGCGGTTACCTTGCAATCGATCGCGAGAGCGACCCTTCATCGATATTGTGGGGACAGATATATGTAGTGGTTACCGATGATTTTCGTGTAGTGAAATATGTGCGCAAGCATCCCGACGACCCTGAAAAGGTGATACTGCGCAGTCGCAATGAGAACTTTGACGACATCGAGTTGCAGCGGAGCGAAATAGTGGCCCTGTATCCGGTGAAGTGCATTATAAATCTTGAAATGTGTATATGACATGGGCAAGAACAAGTTAAAGAAATTCAACGACATGGCCACGATGGATTGCGTGTTCCAATATCCGTTTGGTGTGCTTAAGGAGTCGGGATTCCCGATGAAGGGCAGCTGGAGGCGCGACTATTTTCATAACGACAATCCCATTGTGCTTGAACTGGGTTGCGGAAAGGGTGAGTACACGGTAGGACTTGCCGAAAGGTATCCCGACCGCAATTTCATAGGCATCGACATAAAGGGCGCCCGCATGTGGACCGGAGCTTGTCAGGTGCGGGAACGCGGAATGAAGAATGCCGCGTTTCTGCGTACCAACATAGAGTTGCTTCCCTACTTTTTTGCGCCCGACGAGGTTGACGAGATATGGATTACCTTCCCCGACCCGCAGATGAAGAAGGTGACAAAGCGTCTTACCGGAACCCGCTTTCTCGGACTTTACCGTCAAGTGATGAAGGATGGCGGCGTAATAAACCTTAAGAGCGACAGCCCCTTCCTTTATACCTATACGCGACTGATGACGCAGCTCAACGGTTTTGAGGTGATTACCGATACCGCCGACTTGTATAATGACGCTACGGTGGACGGTGACATACTCGGCATACGCACTTTCTATGAGCAGCAGTGGCTCGACCGCGGACTTACCATAAAATATATAGCGTGGAAGCTTGACCGTGAAACTCCGTTGCAGGAGCCCGATGTGGAGATAGAGCACGACACCTATCGAAGTTTCTCGCGCGGGGAGCTTCAATGTCCCGAACTGTGCAACAATCCCGAAGTGCGCCCTAAGGGGAGTCAAAGTGAAAAATAAGATTCATAAAACAATAAAACAACATCATAGATATGGAAACATTATATCCTCGTCTTATTCTTGACGCGCTTACCAATGTGCGTTATCCGGGTAACGGCAAGAACATCGTCGAACTTGGAATGGTGGAGGACGACATTCGCATCGACGGTAACAAGGTGAGCTTTTCGCTGATTTTCGACAAGTCGACCGATCCCTTTGTGAAGTCGCTCGTTAAGGCTGCCGAAACGGCTATTAATACCTACATCTCGCCCGAGGTGGAGATAAAGGGAAACATTGCTGTGAAATTCCGTCACACAGCTCCCGAACCGCGAGAGAATCCGCTTCCCGGTGTTAAAAACATCATAGGTGTGTCGTCGGGCAAAGGCGGAGTGGGCAAGTCGACCGTTGCGAGCAATCTGGCTGTGGCTTTGGCGCGACTCGGCTATAAGGTGGGATTGCTTGACGCCGACATATTCGGGCCTTCGGTTCCCAAGATGTTTGGAGTCGAGGACGAACCCATATATATGGAAACAGTCGATGGAAATGACCTCATAGTTCCAATCGAGAAGTACGGAGTGAAGGTGCTTTCAATCGGATTCCTTGTCGACCGTAACAGCCCCGTGCTTTGGCGCGGTGCAATGGCTTCGCGAGCATTGAATCAGCTCATAACTCAAGCCAACTGGGGCGAACTCGACTATTTCCTCATCGACATGCCTCCGGGAACGAGCGACATACACCTTACACTTGTGCAGACACTTGCCGTTACGGGTGTCGTGATTGTAAGTACGCCTCAGGAAGTGGCACTTGCCGATGCACGTAAGGGTATCGCCATGTTTACCGATGAAAAGGTCAACGTGCCGGTGCTTGGAATAGTGGAAAACATGGCATGGTTCACTCCTGCCGCTCACCCCGACGAGCGTTACTATCTGTTTGGCCGCGATGGTGCGGTAAAGCTTTCCGAAGAGCTTAAGGTGAAGCTTCTCGCTCAGATACCTATTGTTGGTACAATATGTGAAGGTGGTGACAGCGGTTCGCCAATCGCGTTGAACGACAGCATAACCGGTGAGGCGTTCCTCGACCTCGGGCGTTCGGTTGTTGAAGCGGTTGAAGAGCGTAACTCCCAGTTGCCTCCGTCGGCAAAGGTTGTGACTCACTCTTAAGGATGAATCTGCTGACTTCCTATGACAGGACACGGCCGAGAATTGCGGCCGTGGGGATGTTTGACGGAGTCCATGCCGGGCACCGTCATCTCCTTGATGTGCTCTGTCAGGCGGGCGACGAGATGGGATTGTCGCCTACGGTGATTACGTTTCGCAATCATCCTCGCAAGGTGGTTAATCCCGGTTCGCGAGTGGAGATGCTTTCTACGCTTGACGATCGGCTGGATATGCTCTCTCATGCCGGGATAGCCGATTGTGTGGTGATGGACTTTAACGACGGATTGCGCTCCATGTCGGCCCGCGACTTCATTGTCATGCTGCGTGACGATTATTCGGTAAAGGCCATGGTGAAGGGTTTTAACAACCGCTTCGGACATGAGAGGAATCTTGACCTGGATGACTACATCAGGATTGGCCGCGAGGAGGGTGTTGAGATAATATGCGCCGATGAATATCGTAGCGTTGCGACACCTTCGGTAAGTTCGTCGACTGTAAGGAAGTTGCTGCATGAGCATGAAGTGGGGAAGGTGGCTGAGTTGCTTGGCCGGCCTTACTCGATAAAGGGGCGTGTGATACACGGCAAGAAACTTGGCCGTCAATTGGGATTCCCTACCGCCAATATAGAGCCGATAGGTGATTCCATATTGGTGCCGGGTAACGGAGTGTATGCCGCATTTGCCACCATAAGCGACGGTAGTCGGCATCGGGCAATATTGAACATAGGTCATCGTCCTACGGTTGACGGATGCGATTCGCCTGTAAACATTGAGGTGCACATAATGGATTATGACGGCGATCTCTACGGAACAGAAATGCGCATTGAGTTTATGGCTTTTCTGCGTAAGGAGATGCGCTTTTCAGGTCTTGACGAGTTGAAAGCGCAACTTGCGCGTGATGCCGAGGCTGCCAATGCACTGTTGCTATAGCACTGGTTAGAATTTCACCTCAAATCCGGCCATTACGGTGGCTCCGGGCATGGGGAATCCTTCGTTTATTTCATAATGCTTGTTGGTGAGGTTGTCGCCTTTTACGAATATCTTGGCATCGCATATTCCGGCAATGTCGACATTATAAGCTGCACGTAGATTAAGCAGAGTGTAATCGTTTTTGGTGCCTGAGGTGACATTGGTGTACAGCCCCCATATCGACTGTACTTCGGCTGTGAACTCAAACTGACCGGGATTATAGTTGACCTCCGCGTTGAACTTGTTGCGGGGAGCGGCCAGGAGTGGTTTTGATGTATGCAGATAACTGTAGTTGGCGTTGGCGTTCCATTGACGATTGATTATATATGTAGCGTCAAATTCCACGCCTTTGTTTATGAACGATCCGGTATTGCCGTTGAGCGGACGGCCGTCGACCGTCGATGTTTGTATCATGTCTTTTCCATCGATGAAGAATAGTGACAGCCCCATGTCGAGATGTCCGTCGAGCAGTCGCTGGCGTATTTCGACATCGTAGTTATACATGTATTCGGGGTTGAGGTTGGGATTGGCCGGGCGGTAAAGGTAGAGTTCACGAAGGTTTGGAGCTCTATATCCTTTGCTGAACGAGAACTTCACGGTGTTGTTGAGCACGGGATGCAATATGAATCCGGCCTGAGGCACCCATTCGTTACCGAATTGAGTGTTATGCTCGAGTCGCACTCCGGCGTTTACCGACATCATTTCACACAGTTGCTGCTGGAGCATCAGATAGCCTGCTACTTCGGTTTCCTTGCGGTCGATTATCTCTTCCCGGCCACCTTCGTCGAGGTCGTTCCAGGCATGTCCTCCGTATTGCTTGTAGTCAAATCCAAGGCTTAGGTCGCTGCCTGTCCACGGATTCAATGTTTCGTAGGCGGTAAATCCGCGGTTGAAGTCGGATAGTCGGAAAATGTAGTCCGTCGGTTCGGCATCGGGGGCATATCCGTCGTCGACCCAATGTTGTCCCCAGCTATAGTACATCTGAACGCCGCCTTTCAATCGGTCATACACATTGTTGGCATATAACGCGGCTGTGCCACGGAAGAAGTGGGTCCACATCGACAGCAACGGTTCATTTGTGGCACCCGGATTTCGGGCTAAGCTTTGCGTGAGGTTGATGTTGGCTCCTACGTTCCAGTTCTTGGATGTGTTGTAGCGTATCTGGGCAACTTCGTTTGCAAGCCAGAAGTCGCTTCCGGGTCGGTTGTTTTTGGATCGGTCGTATTGCGCTCCGGCTGTAGCCTGAAATTTATTGTGGCGGTAACCGAGGCTTATGCCGTAACGTTGTGTGGCGTGAGTACCCCACATCATGCGGGCTCTTCCTTGAAATCCGTTTCGATCTTGGTCACGGGTTATGATGTTGACCGAGCCGCCCATTGCATTTGAGCCGTAGAGCAGCGATGACGGGCCGCGCACGACTTCCAGATGGTCCACTTCGGTGGTTGTGTATGTGTCGGCGAGCGAGTGTCCGTATATTCCCGCCCAGTTGGGCAGGCCGTTGATCATGAACAGCACTTTGTTGCCTTGTCCCACGCCGCGTATGTTGACTGTTCCGGCCGAGCCGCCTGAAACTCCGTATCCGGCCATGCCTCGCTCGGTGACGAATAGTCCGGGCACTTTGTTGACAAGCACCGGAAGCAGCGATGTTTCGGTGCTGCGGCTTATCTGTTCGGCTGTTATGCGCATTGAGTTCAGAGGTATAAGCTCGATGTTTGTTTTACCGGGCTGTATGAATTGGACTTCATGCAGCGGTATAGTGTCATTTAACGAGCCGGCAAATGTGACAAGACTTGAGGCTGAAAGCGCAATCGACAATAATTGATCTCTCATTGATCTGGAATTTGGGTAATATTTAGGGTTCGTTGTTTTAATAATGAACAATTAAAATTATAAAATTGTTTTAAAGTTAGTAAAAATGTATAGTATATCATTATGAGCTGCCAGAATAATGTCGATTTTTTTGATTCCGTAGCCGAGTTATGGGATGAGATAAACACATATAATGTCGAAGCTATAAACCACATCATCGACAAGGCCGGTATCGGGCCTGATGATGTTGTGCTTGACTGTGGAACCGGAACTGGAGTGCTTATCCCCTATATTGTGGAAAAAATTACCGAAAACGGATGGGTCGATGCCTATGACATGTCGACCGAGATGCTTAAGGTGGCTCACCGTAAATTCTCGTCGACCGAAAAGGCAAGGTTCATTTTGGGAAATATAGAGCGCGACAGGTTGTTTGGTGCCTACGATCGAATAATGATGTTCTGCATGCTTCCGCATCTTGACGATCCTGTGGCTACGGTGGCTCGACTCTATGAAGGAAATCTGATGCCCGGCGGACGCATCGTGATTGCATTTCCTTCGAGCAAGGAGGAGATTAATTCCATTCACCATGAGCGACAGCATAACCATGTTCACAGTCATTTCCTTGTGTCGGCCGATGAGCTTGCCGATGACCTGAGGCATGCCGGGTTGAATGTCGACTATGTGGAGGACAACGACAGCTGCTACATAGTGCGGGTTGCCAAGCCTCAGTAGCTTGTAACGGCTATTTTTGCCTAAGCGGTAGATTTTAGCTACCTTTGCCGGCAAGATGAAAAAGAAGACCATTTGGGACTTGCACCGCATCTCCCCCGAAGAATTCAAAGCTTCCGAAAAGCTTCCGCTTGTAATGGTGCTCGACAATGTAAGGAGTCTTACCAATGTGGGCGCGATATTGCGCACCTGCGACGCCTTCAAGGTTGAGCGGGTGTTGCTGTGCGGTGTCACGGGCTGTCCTCCTTCGCCCGAGATTCACAAGACCGCCCTTGGTGCCGAGGATTCGGTCGATTGGCAATACTGCAAGGACACTCTTGAGGCTGTGAAGGTGTTGCAGGCCGAGGGCTACACACTGTGTGTGCTCGAACAGGTCGAGGGTAGCGTGTCGCTTGAGAAGATGACGGTCGAGCCCGGTCGCCGATATGCTATTGTTGCCGGCAACGAGGTCAAGGGTGTGGAGCAATCGGTTGTGGATGCCGCCGATGTGTGCATCGAAATTCCCCAGTTTGGCACAAAGCACTCGCTCAACGTATCGGTAAGCGCGGCTGTGGCCATGTGGCACTTCTTTGAAGCCTCGCTCCGTTAATAATGGAATGAAGAACCTCCCAAAAATTCTCGTAAGAGCGATGTCGACGGTATCAGCCTGTCGGTGATGGGAGTGAAATAGCTGAGTAATTTTCTTAATCGGTAGGCTTCGGCATACTCCCTGATGTCACGCGGCACTCCGTTGAGAATGTCATCGGCAAGTTCCTTCATGACCCCGAGTTCAAAGATTAATGAGGAGTTGAACATCGCATCGGCATTTTCCTGGAACGGGAATATCCACTTTTCTTCGCCTCGACGCACACTTGGCCATCGCTTTATGGTGTCGGTGGCGCTTACACCACGGTATTTGTAGTCACGTATTATTCTTCGCAGCAGTCGGTTGTCGGTTGTCGGTACCCAGTTGTGATCGTCGATCGACAGCGTGGTTAGTGCCGACACATAGATGAGATATTTCATCTTGGCGTCGATATGGGCCGTGAGTTCGGGATTTAGACCGTGGATACCTTCGATCAGCAGCACTGAATTGCTGTTAAGTTTCAGCTTTTTCCCTTTGTACACACGATGTCCAAGTTCAAAGTTATAGGTTGGCAGATTCACTTCCTCGCCGGCAATAAGAGCGTTGAGGTCGCTGTTGAATGTTTCGAGGTCGAGGGCATACAGTGATTCGTAGTCATAGTCGCCGTCAATGTCACGCGGTGTAACCTCGCGGTTGACAAAGTAGTCGTCGAGCGATATCATTTTAGGCTCAAGGAGGTTGGTCATAAGTTGTATGGCAAGCCTCTTGGTGAATGTGGTCTTTCCCGATGATGACGGTCCGGCGATGAGCACGATCCTTGCGCCTCCTTCGGCGTAACGGCGTGAAATGTCATCGGATATTCGTCCTATTTTTTTGTCATGCAGTGCTTCGGCTACATTTATCAGCATGGCCGACTCCTTGCTGGCTACAGCTTCGTTTAGCTCACCCACGTTGTCGACCCCGATCACTCGGTTGAAGGCCAGGTAGTCGGTGAATGCGTGATACATCTTCTCCTGTACGATTGGTGACGCAACCATTGAAGGGTTGCTGCTGTCGGCTCCAAGCAATAGGAATCCGTCCTTATACAGCTGGAGGTCAAATATGTTGAGCATGCCGGTCGAAGGTGCGAGATTGCCATAGTAGCTGTCGCACACATTGTCAAGGCGATAATATACTGTATATAGTTCATGGGTGGAGCGTAGCAGCTTGACTTTGTCGTCAAGCCCCTGCTTTTCAAATATCTTTATCACATCGGATGTAAGACGCTCCTTGCGTTCAAATTTTATATCACGCTTTACGAGCTCGGTCATCCGGGCCTTTAATCGTGCGACGACATCCTCGTTTACGGTTATGTCGCCTGTGAGCCTACAGTAGTAACCGCGTGAGATGGAATGTTCGATTATAAGTCTTACACCGGGAAACAGGTCGACTACCGACTTGTAAAGCATCATGCACAGTGAGCGCACGTAGACGCGATGCCCCGAAGGACTTTGACGAGTAAGGAACTCGACTTGCTTGGGAGCGAACAACGGAAACTGTAGGTCCTCGGTCTTGTTGTTGACATGAGCGCATATCGGATGCTCGGGAATGCGGTCGGCGATGGTGTTGTATATGTCCATAAGCGTATCGCCGCCCTTGAACGGAATATACTCTTCTATATTCTTGCAGTAAACTTTCAGTTGGTCACTCATAATTTAATAGTCGAAAATGAATTATACTCTTGTAAAGATACAAAAGTTAGGGCAAATAAGTTTCCGGCAACAGTTAAAAAAATCCAAGACGATTATTTATTGTATTTGTCACTTTTTTTGATTACCTTTGCCGCCCATTACAAATCAAAAACACTTTTAACGTTATGACTAAAAGTAAGATATACACTCGTACGGGCGATCTCGGAGTGACTTCGCTCGTTGGCGGACAAAAAGTGAAGAAAACCGACATACGCATTGAGGCTTACGGTTCGGTTGATGAACTCAATGCCAACCTCGGCGTATTGATTGCAATCCCCAATCTTCAGTCTGAATATGTCGACCTGCTCCGTTTTGTTCAGAACAAGCTATTCAACATAGGCGCATATCTTGCGACTCCAAATGTCGATAATGCCATAACCCACTGCAACGGATTGACCCATGAGGACATCGAGCGCATCGAAACCTCAATCGATGTTATGGACGCTCAGTTGCCTCCGTTGACATCGTTTGTATTGCCCGGAGGAACACATCGCTCGGCAGTCGCTCACGTGTGCCGCACAATGTGCCGTCGCTGCGAGCGTCGCATCGTTGCTCTATCCGACACTACCTATGTCGATCCCAACGTATTGAAATTTGTGAATCGATTAAGCGACTTTCTCTTCGTGTTTGCACGTTTTAACAATGTCGCCAATCAATTTGATGAAATATTTTGGGATAAGAATTGTTAGTTAATCAATAGACAGACTAATTCTACCTTTCTAATAACTATAAAAATTAAATAGACCTATGTATTGGACATTGGAACTTGCATCAAAGCTCGAAGATGCACCTTGGCCCGCAACCAAGGAAGAACTTATCGACTATGCAATGCGTTCGGGAGCGCCGCTTGAAGTAATCGAAAACCTCCAGGAAATGGAAGATGAAGGCGAAACCTACGAATGCATCGAAGATATCTGGCCCGACTACCCCAGCAAAGAAGACTTCTTCTTCAACGAAGAGGAGTATTGACATAAAATCTGCCTGATTTTAAAGCGTAAACAACTAATACACAAGCGATTGACAAGTAGCAAAATAAACTTGTCAATCGCTTTCTATATTCTTTTATCCCAAACGAGTCATATGTGGCAGATGACATCAATGGTTATGATTTAGTGTTGAACTGAAAATATGTTACTAAGCATATTTATTGGTAAAATCATACATATCCATTAGCTTTGCGTTCAACTTTAATAAATCAATCAATGGAAACAAAAACAGAACGACAGAAACTAAACAGAATAAAAGTAGTATTGGCAGAAACCGGTCACACAGGCAAGTGGCTCGCCGAGCAATTAGGTAAATACTACGTCATCGTTTCCAAATGGTGTACCAATACCTCACAACCAGATCTTTATACATTGCAAAAAATTGCAGATATCCTTCGAATTGATAATAGGATTCTATTGGTACCCAATAATTAAAACTAACAATAGTTATCACACAATGAGCTACAATATTTCTCAAAGATCGGTAATAGAATTTATTAATGATTCTGAAATAAAACTGCCACGGTTTCAGAGAAAGTCAACATGGAAACCAGGTCAAAGTTTTGAGCTAATCATAAGTATGGCTAAAGAATACCCTATGGGGGTTGTTGTCATTAATAGAGAACAGGGAAACTCTTGGCTCCTTGACGGGAGACAGCGTCTTAGCGCATTGAAAGATTTTAGAAATGATCCCGACCGAATGTATGAAGCTGCTAAAAGTTATCTAAAATTTACCGATCGCACTACCGATGAAGAATTGAAAGAGCTATTTTGGAAGAGAGTAGAGTCTTACCTAATAAATATATTTCCAGAGACGCCGGATACAGATGCTGAGTCTTATGATTCAGAGCCTCAAGAACAATACAATATAAATAATGACAATGCCTATGAATCTGGAATAGATAGGGAACGTCAACAAGAAGGGCTAAAAACTCTACTTGATGTCATAAGAATTGCGCATGTAAGACAGAAATGTGATCGGACATCATCTCGCAAATATGGAAGTTGGGAAAGATTGTTTAAATTGGATGAATATTTAACAAATCTTCCATACCAATTAAAAAAGGAACAATATATAATCAATCCAGTTCAACTTCGTAAGTATTTACTTGAGTTAGGTACGGAAACGGATGAAAAACGTATTCCCCTTTCCAAAGAATATTTCATCGATAAGGTTGATGAAATGATTAAGGAAGGGAAGGAACAGGATTTTAAGGATTATGTCAATCATCATTGGCAGGAAATGGCTAATGTTATAAGGATCATCGTACGCTCAGAGAAAATATTCAGGAACGCTACGATAGGAGTGATTATGATCCAAAACGTTACACCTCTGGATGCACAAAATATTTTTACGAAAATTAATAAGGGTGGATCTCCATTAACAACAGAAGAACTGAATTCAGCAAAGCCCTTTTGGAATGAGGTTATGGGTGGATATAGTCCAGAAGTAGATGATCTGGTAAGAAAGCTATATTCAAGGCTTAATGTTTCTACCGAAGGCAAAGTAGTCAAATGGGATTTAGCCGCCACCTTGATGCATCGTATTAAGGACTATAATATTATATTTGAGAAATATGATCCAAATGAAACAACATCTTCATCTAAACTTGATTCTTTTCCTGAAATCGGCACTGGATTTAAGTTAATTTCATCTTATTTTACACAAGGCATTTCCAAGGTTAAGATAAACTCATTAGAGGCTTGTAAGGAGATAATTTGGCCGCAAACGATCGATTCATTCGTTGTGGACTTCAACTGTATGTGTAATGTTCTCAAAGAAGATCCATTATTTAGCAGATTAATTCTTTGGAAAAGACCCCTTATAAAACTGATAGGAGAGTCTGCTTCCTATGAATTCAGTTCTATTATGCTTGCTGAATGGAAGAGACTTGGTGAACCGCAGGTATCAGGAGTCCAAAGAAAAACTTTCCATAGAAAAGCAAGGATACTCTTTGATACTCTGGTGTATGAGTATGCAACTGGATTTTGGAAAGGTACAGGTGATGCAAAGATGAGTAGCCATGTAAAATCTCCCGAAAACCGGTTTACTCCTATGCCTCAGAAAATGTGGGATGGACTAATCGATGGACTATGTACGACTGGAGAGTTTAATGGAAGTCCCGTTTCCAAATCTAATGTTGAGCCATTGGTATATTATCAATTTGTTCTCAGAGAAATACAACATCCGCTCGACTCTACCCAGTACGAGATTGATCACACTATTCCCAAGGCACTTATAAAGAACCACCCAAGTGCTCCAGAATGGTTTATGGATTCACTCGTAAACCTATCAATATTACCTATTCTAGAGAATAACTCAAAAAAGGATCGACGCCTTTCAGATATAAAAGGAACTCCTGTTGGAAATGTAGTGAGCAAATTCATTGGTATCGAAGAAACAGATTTCGATAAATATTCGGATTTGGCAAACCTTAACAGTTTTATTGAATGTCGGAAAGAATTACTGAAGAATACATTTAGAACTAAGCGTCAATCGTTACTAGATAACTGACCAGTAAATGATTATGTACTATTCGATGCTATAATCCCTTACAAGATGACCGAAAAAGAATTACAAACATATTTGCTAAAGAGATTCCCTAAAGAAGACACTGGGTGCGACTGGAAGGAAATGAAGAATCTCAAAAATTCATTTGCCAACGATCCGCATAAGGATGTCGTATCCTATCTTTCAGGAATCGCGAATATGGAAGGTGGACATCTTGTCATAGGCGTGAAAGACGGCACACTAGATATAGTTGGTACTGATTTGTCAAAATTCAATTTTGACAGCACTTCCGTGACATATAAGATGGTGGAGATGTGTCCTAATCTTCCAACTGAAGGTCTGTTTGTGGAAGAGTTTGTTACCACTGATACAGGCAAAACAGTATGGATTATCAACATCCCCAAACATTTGCCTCGCCGTCCGGTATTGGCTCATAAGAAGAAATGGCAAAGAATAGGAGATTCACTTGTGGAGCTTACTTCCGAACGGGAGAATGTAATTCTCAACGAGGAGATTGTGCACTATGATTGGTCGGCTGAAGTTGTTGAAGATGCTGGTTACTCAGATCTTGATGAGGAAGCTGTACAAAAGGCCTTGGATGGATACTGTGAGAGGTATCCTAAAAGAGCTAACGATGCTCGTAATTGGAGCATGGAGACCTTTCTTGATAAAGCCAAGGTAACCAAGAATGGGAAAATAACACGCACTGCTTTGCTTCTGCTTGGTAAAGAGGAATCTGTCCATTATCTCAATCATCCTGCTGAAATGGTATGGAAACTTCAGACTGGAGAAGAACGGGCCGCTCAAATATTTTACCCGCCATTCTTGCTTACCGCTATCAAGTTGCGCGAGGAAATAAGGAACTACCAGATTAAAATTTTTCCTTCAAACGCATTACTGCCTTCTCCTGTACCTAAATATGACCAACGTTCACTGCTTGAAGCTTTGCATAATTGCATTATGCATCAGGATTATACAAAGAAAGAACGTATTGTGGTCACCGAGACGGCTGATAGTGTTCAATTTCAAAACGCAGGAACTTTTTATGAAGGTAAATATTCTGATTACATTGAGGGAGAAAAGACTCCGACAAAATACCGCAATGAGTTTCTTAAGAGCGCAATGCTTAACCTAAATATGGTTGACAGTCAGGGATTTGGAATTCATGACATGTATGAACATCAGCGCGATCGCTATCTTCCTATGCCGGATTATGATAGTTCTACAGACACACATGTTATAATGGTGATGCCCGGACAGGTTATCAACATAGAGTATTCTACTGCATTGATGGAAAATAGTAGTCTTGACCTGACAACCGTTTTTTTGCTTGATAGAGTGCAGAGAAATAAGCCAATAAGCAAAGAGGCGCGTATTAGACTTAGAAAATTGAAACTTATAGAGGGTAGATATCCCCATATAATTGTTAGTTGTAAGGTGGCGCAGTTGACTAATATGGAGGCTGAATACACCGACCTTAAAGGATTCGATGACAATTATTATAAGGATCTCATCCTAAAATTAATCAGCGATCATATAAAACTTCGCCGGGACAAAATCGATAAGCTTCTATATGGGAAACTTCCGAATGCGTTGAATGACCGTCAGAAGAAGAATCATATTGATTATCTACTGAAATGTCTTCGCAAAGCTGGAAAGATTCATGTAGGAGCTAATAAGAATTGGGAACTTGGGACAGAGAGCAGTACCCCAAAGTAATCACAAACAGAATATACATGTAAAGGAAATCCCGAATTAGATAAAAATTATTTCCGCGAACTTTCCGCGAACTTTCCGCGAACTTTCCGCGAAATATAACTTTAAATAAGCCATATAGATCTGTATGCCAATATTATAACCAATATATTCTCCTTGAAAAATTACGTAAATCTCATGATATATTTCCGCGAAATCAACTTAAAAATGAATTATGGATAAGGCAAAGGATATTGAAGAATTTATAAAAGGGATTGCGGATGGCATAAGTATCGGTTGTTGTGTCAGATATGATTTTGCAAGCCTTGAATACGGAGAACTGCACCAACATCAGCTTGAGGAGTATGGAGAGTATGTTGATATGAAGAATCTCTCGAATGATATTGAGGATGAACTTCGGGACTGGGAGATAGGTGTAGTGATGTATCTCCGGGAAGTATGTGAACTTTCGCATGAGATAGAGCCTCCACGAACTGGAGAACAGATTGACTGGATGGTGGATTTTGCCAATAATAGAATCTCCGACACAAAGTTCATAAAAGACATGCAACGTCCTATCGACAGCCGTCATCCCTTTGGTGCATTCAAGCAGGTTGTGGCTTACTACGGACTGCTTAATGATTGGTACCAATATCTCGATGTCCGCTATATGGATTATGTGCGTCACGAATTAGGGTTGGAATGATGTTGCTACATTAACCGGTTCAAAGAGTGCAACAGCCATAAACGTGACATTCGAATTCTATCGTCTTTCATCTCCAAATTCACTTGTCTATTTTCTTCGACAATGACATAAAATACTGATTTAAAGCCATTGATAATTTCTTCAACGAGGAGGAATATTAAGCCTCTAAAATTTACATAAAATACTTATTACCAGCCGTATAAACAATCATAATTTGTTTGTATGGCTGTTGTTTTGTGGTCTAAAATAGCAAAATTTGTTTGTATGATTGAGGAGAAAAAGTACTTTTGTTTTTGTGTATTATTAATTTTAAGATGATGAAACATCAGACCATATCCATGCACGATGATAGCGGGACGGAAGTTACGGCGCAGGCACCGCTGATAATATCGGCAAGCCGGGCTACTGACATTCCGGCATTTTATGCCGACTGGTTTTTCCGTCGACTTGAAAAGGGTCATGTTAGGTGGCGAAATCCTTTCTCAGGGCAGGATAGTTATGTTTCATTCGGGAATACACGTTTTATTGTTTTTTGGTCGAAGAATCCTGCTCCGCTGTTGCCATATCTGCCTATGATTAAGGAGCGAGGGATTGGCTGTTATATCCATTTTACGCTTAATGATTACGAGGCTGAAGGGTTGGAGCCGAATGTCCCTCCGTTGTCACAGAGGATAGAAACATTCCGTCGTGCCGTTGAAGCTCTCGGTCGAGGAGCCGTGGTATGGCGTTTTGACCCACTCATTCTCATAGATAAAATCAATATTGACACTCTTCTTGAGAAAATCGCACATATCGCCAATGCCTTGACCGGCTATACAGAAAAACTCGTTTTCAGTTTCGCTGACATTGAGTCATATAAAAAAGTATCGCGAAATCTAAGGCAAAGCGGTATCAATTATCGCGAATGGGATGAAGAGTCTATGCGCGAGTCCGCAGCGCGACTATCGACTTTGAACCGTAACAACTGGAATCTCGAACTCGCGACATGTGCCGAACGCATTGACCTTTCAGAATATGGAATAGGGCACAATCGCTGCATCGACCCTGAACTAATCAGCCGTCTTGCTCCTGATGATGAAATTTTGCAAAACTTCCTTTATAACGCTAAGACAGACACCGGTCAGCGCAAGGCGTGCGGCTGCATCCTCTCAAAAGACATCGGCGCATACAACACCTGTCCGCATGGATGCCTCTACTGCTATGCCAACACCTCTTCAGCCTCGGCACTTTCCAATTATAAGAAATCAATCGCCAATCCTCTTACTGACTCAATAATCTGAATTATGAACTACACACCCAACGTTAGGAAATCTACACAAACCTTTGTAAACGTTCTACAAAAGGCAAAGGAGTGGTTTGCATCGCTTTCAAAGATGGAGCAACAAAATCTTATTGACGAATTAGGTCACGAACCGGCTCTTAATGCTTACATCGCCAAATATGACTAAATTCATCAAGCCAAATTGCTTCATGCTTACGAAAAGATTCCCACTAAAGTTTGGCACGAAGACGGCGTCACTATCATAGATTATGGCTGCGGGCAAGGTATTGCTGAAATGGTTCTTTCGGATTATATGGTTTCGAAATATGTTGATAATGATTACATCAGAGATTTTATCCTCATCGAACCTTCACGCACAAACCTACAACGATGCATCGGCCATGTAAATGCGTTCTTTAGTGAATCAAAAATATCAGCCGTTTGTAAAAAGGATAACCAAATAAATGAAAATGACATCAATCCGGAATCCACAACCGTCATTCATCTTTTTTCCAATGTTATAGACTTAGATGATTTTGATGGCAAAGCCGTTTTGTCGTTGTTAAACGACGATAAATCCCATAATAACATTATCGTATGTGTGATTCCTTATTATCAGGAAGCAACACGCGGTAAGAAAATAAAAGAGTTTGGCGACAAACTTCAAAGGTATTCATTGGTATACAAATTAGAGAAGCACACTGATGATTGGGATAAGCCTTATAGTTGCCAAATATATATCGTTGTCAGCTCGTATTACTGACAATCTATGCCCCGATTTGTTTGTATGGGAATATTCCGGACTGGCGTTTTATGGCCTCAAATGACAAAATATGTTTGTATTTAAGTTGGGTGGCAAGGTTAAATATCTGAAATACCGTGTTAAAACCATTCTTCAACGAGGAGAATATTGCTTTAAAATCTGCCCGATTTTAGGGCATGATGGTGCAACTCAGTTAGCCCGGTCATGCGGTGGCCCCGGGGACGCAAAGACGATGAAAGCGACTGCCGCTTGTCTACCGCTGCATGATGCGAGCGCACAAGATGCTGAAACCATCTCAGCTAAAACGATGGTTGGGAATAAGACTATGCAATCAACGACCTTTTACTTCACAGAGTTCGCAAATCTTCATAGGCTTTGCGGTGAGCCATCACTGTTTTCATGTTTGTCTGTGCCCATTCTGTAAGCTGCTGTATGAGCGGGAGAAGTGATTTTCCCAACGTGGTAAGACTGTATTCAACCTTAGGAGGTACAACGGCATAAACCTTCCTGTCTATAAAGCCGTCGGCCTCCAGTGTGCGCAAGGTTGATGAAAGCACTCTCGATGACACATCTGGAATCAAGCGGCTGAGTTCATTGAACCGGATAACGCCTTGTTCGCCTATGATAAGCACAGTAAGAAGTGCCCACTTGTTGCCGAAACGGGCTATGACATTTCTGACAGGGCACATCTCTATAATTGAACCTGTTTCCTCTTTCTTTCTCATATACAAGGATGTTTACTTTTATTTGCAAAGTTAGTAATTAGTTTTAATATACCTTCATAAAATCAACTGTCCCTATACATGGTCGATAAAAAGTAGTTGCTTGTGAATTTTTTTCTCTCTGATAATCAGTAAAACCGATAAAAAGGTTACTATGGTCTGAAAATGTAACTTCTTGACAGATAGATGCTATAGTTGTAACTTTGCAGAAAATATGAAGATAAAGCAAAACGATATGGATAGCTTAAAACTCAATCTTGAAGTGATGGACAATTTCATCCGCTTCATAAACACCGGTGACATTGACCTCGGTCAATCGATAATATCGCCGGATGTGGTGTTTTACGCATCTACCCTGTTCTCGATGCTCATACAACTCGGTGTTATTCCTGAGCTGCAACATTGATATAAAAATCTTAACACTCAAATTAAACTCTACAATGAAACAGATTCAAACAATCGAAAAAGGCGCGAATTTCAGCGCGGCAAATTTTGGTAACCTCGCAGCCATTAAGGATTACGTTCTTGAACTCGGTCCGGAGGTCAAGATACCCGGAAAAGTGTTCGGCGGTCAGGCTGTCGGTGCAAACGGCGGAGAATTTTCATTTCAGGTATTTGCTCCCGGTCAGGAAATCGGATTCCTGCACACCCACAAGAATCATGAAGAACTATACTTTTTCCTGAGAGGCAGGGGGGAGTTTCAGGTTGACGGGGAGGTCTTTCCTGTCGAGGAAGGCTCGGTGGTCCGCGTATCTCCCGATGGGCGCCGCTGTGTCCGCAATAACGGCACCGAACCTCTTGTGATGCTCTGCGTTCAGTATCGTGGCAACACGTTTACAGCCGAGGATGCCGCTGACGGAAACATTCTCAATGAACCTATTGAATGGTAAGCTTACTAAAGAGGGTGTGTCTATTTTGACACACCCTCCTGGAATATCTGGTAATCTTAGTCTTCAATAATGCCTGAATAATAAATTCATAAAATTAATAGCATTCCATCGCCTTTTATGACAAAATAGATTTGTTTATTATATGAATCGATAATGCAACTGATTGATGGATAAACCCTTAAACTTAATTGAACAAAGAGGAGTATTGATATAAAATCGTTACGATTTTAAAGCGTAGGAGGTAGTGTCAAAATAAACTGCCTTTATTTTTTTTGTGATTATATTGCAATAAATTCATTTGCAGGGCTTATATTTGCATGTTATGATGAACGATAAATTCCCTTCGATGCCTTCGGATGAAGATGTGAATTCCGATGGATATGTTTTTAAGGATGTATTTGAGGTGTTTAAATACTTAAAGTCCAAAGGCTGGGACATTGGATGGTATGCGGCACCTCATTTTGAAGTAATGACATTGTATGATAACCATGTCGTGGCATCGCCCACTCCATTTTCACCGTTATATAGAGGGCAAAGCTCTTATTATGAGCGTTGTCTGCCATCGCTTTATCGCAGAAAATGGAGCGATTTGCAGAAGTTGGAACGGCTTGTACAGATAGAAGATTTCAAGACTATCCTTAATGACAATCCTGAAATAAAGGATGAGATTGAGGGCGGTTTGGCCGTCAATTATATCGGACTTGCCCAACATTACGGCATAGAAACCAATGTGATTGACATGACCAACAGTTTTGGCGTAGCTGCATTTTTTGCCACATCTGATTATGATAGCCTTACACATACCTATCGACCGGTTATGGAAATTGTGAGAAAAGGCGTGATATATTTTATGCCAACGGGTATTTTTAATTTCGGGCCGACTCTTGATAACCAGGTGTGGCCCATCGGCATGGACGCTGATATGTCGGACTCCCGGTATGAATATGACACCATTTGATACGATGACAGATTTGCTATCTCAGGACTTTTTAAGATCCTACCGACAAAAAAGATTTTCTTTTCGCTGCAGAAATCATCGACTGCAGGGAAAGAAAATCTTTAGTAGTTGTTAAGCTCCACTCGACTGTCGGTCGATTGCGCGATTATATCTCTTTGAAATGCGAGCGGTCGAATCCGCATATCGGACATACGAAATCGTCAGGAAGATTAGTTTCCGATTCTACCTCATAGCCGCATATGTCACATTTGAATCTGCGCACATCTTTCTTGGTCACTGTAGTCGACTCCTGTTCGCTACGGTAGGTGGGGGCGTTTTTGGGCGCGCTTCCTTTTATCACTTTGTGGTAATACTCGTATGTCATGGGTGCGCCGCTTCCATCTTGCGTATCCTTCAGTTTGCTTATGACAATGACATGCGTTCCGCAGTCTATGAAATCAGTGGCATCCAGAACAAGACGGCCGCAGAAGTTGCCTTTGACAGCCGGAGCACCGTCAAGGTCAACATATCCGAAGTCGGCATATTTGTCGGCATCACGCGATGACCTGAATCCGAAGGAGCTGATTATCATAGGATCAGTATCTTCTGATATGATTGATATGCAGAATTTTGGATTCTTCTTTATACAGTCAAGGGTGTAATTCTTTTTGTTTAGACAAATTGCCAGCGTAGGATTTTCACTTGTAACTTGAAAACAGGTGTTGACAATGCAACCGGCGGGCTTGTCGTCGGAATAGCATCCGACAACATATAGTCCGTAGGTTATGTTATATAGAGCATTGCTGTCCATCGCTTCCGGCATTAATAGTTTTTTGCCTCTATTTCAAAGAAGCTGCGCTTGTGATGGCATACGGGGCAGAGTTCAGGGGCTTTCTTGCCGATGTGTATGTGTCCGCAATTACGGCAAATCCATACAGTGTCGCCCTCGCGTGAAAACACGATGCCTTCTTCAATGTTCTGCAACAAACGACGGTAGCGTTCCTCGTGGTGCTTTTCTATCGCGGCGACAGCGCGGAAGCGATAAGCTATTTCCGGGAATCCTTCGGCTTCAGCCTCCTCAGCCATTTTTGAATACATCTCGGTCCATTCATAGTTTTCTCCTTGCGCTGCAGCTTGCAGATTGTCCATCGTGTCCGAGATTTCGCCTCCGTTCAGCAGTTTGAACCATAGTTTAGCATGCTCTTTTTCGTTGTTTGCAGTTTCCTCGAAGATTGCTGCAATCTGCTCGTAACCGTCCTTGCGTGCTTTTGATGCAAAATACGAATACTTGTTGCGTGCCATTGATTCACCGGCAAATGCTTCCTGAAGGTTACGCTCGGTCTTTGTTCCTTTTAAATCTTTCATTTTCTTGATTATTATTTGGTTATTAAACTGTTTATATTTGTTTTTTGCTGCATTCCGGGCATACGCCTTTAAAATATACATTTATGTTATCACACAAAAAATCGGCAGGGACTGTCAATATCGACATATCAAGTGGAATGTCAAAAATTTTTTTGCAGGTGCGACATATAAAATGTGCATGCGGCGTATTTAGTGTTGAATCGTACCTGGTGGATCCGGATGATATGTTGATATCGTTTATAAGGCCATTCTCAGCGAGCAATTTTACGCTATTGAATACCGTTGTGCGTGATAGTGTTGGATTATTCTGATGCATGAAGGAATATATTTCATCGGCAGTAGGATGACTATCGCATGAGGATATAAATTCTAAAATCTCAAGCCTCTGCATAGACGGTCTTATGCCCGCGTCAGTGAGCTTTTTGAGAAGAGTGGTTTTGTCGTCACAACTTTTCATCTGGAATCAAAACAATTCTATATATAGTACAAAGTTGCATCTAATTTAATACAGCACCAAGCTATTTAACACTTATTAATTAAAATATTATTTTAATAGGTTTTAAAACAGCAATTTTGACAAAAATCTAACACAACACTATTAACGGCCGATATTCGTTTATATAGCTGATCTTTTATGACTTTTGGGCAATTCGTTTTGCAATAAATAGTCACATAACTATCGCATATACTGCTCTCCCACGCTTGCTCATCCAATAACCTACTTATTGATTTGCCTCGTTTCATAGGATATATTCAAATGAAAAAGGGAAGCGAAAGAGTTTCAACCCTCTTTCGCTTCCTTTTTTTGTTATATAATTCACTCCATTATGACGACTATGTGATTTGTAACATGTGCTGCTAAATGGATTGTATCATGCGAGTTTTATCAGCTCGGGGATATAGCCTCTCACTTTTCGCGGATTCTCTTCCCCCGGCAGCGTCACATCGGCATCGCGGTCTGAAAATATCATTGCCACGCGATTGCCTGTTTCGTCGTCCGTTTTAATGACTACAAGAATCTCGGCATCATCTTTTCGGTATCGGTCAAATTCGTTTCGACCTCTCCACATGGCCGGATTGTCACGCCTGAATGTCATCGCGTCACACACGTAGTTAAGCAGTCGGCGTTCGCGGTCGTCATCGGCCTTAAGATGCCCCGATGTGCGTGAGGCGTTGTCCGATTGACTTCCCTCGCAGTCACGCGAAAGGTCGGCAAATTCGTCACCGTAATATAGCGTTATCGGCCCGTTGTATCCTGCAAGGATGGCAAATCGGGTCATTAGATTTATCTCATTATTGTCGTCATAGAAGCTGTCGGCCACTCTCACTCCGTCATGGTTGGTCAGAAACAGGTTGGGCAACACATCGTCGGGAGCATAACCTCGATCGGCAGGCGATGAGTACACTCTCATTATGTCGTCCCATCCGTTGTCAAGGCCGCCGTAGTCGTCACCGTTCATCGAACCGCTGATAAGCTGTTTGCCGTCGAAGTCAAATGCGCTTTTTAAGCCTCCGTCGCGGAATATTCTTGAGCTGATGCTTCCTGCATCGCTCCAGTCCTCGCCTACCATGTATCCGAGAATGCCCCATTCTTTACCTTCGTTACGGCGTTTGTCGCAAATTTCCCTCACGACTTGGGATATTTCGCACCAGTAGTTATGGCCGTTCTGGCACAGCTGATAGGCCTGGTCAAATCGCCAGCCGTCGATGTCAAACTTGTCGATCCAATAGGTGGCGACCTCCTTGAAGTAATCGAGTGATTCGGGATACTTTACATTTCCCGTGCCTCCGTCTTCTCTTCTGTCGCTGAGCGAGGGTGTCGAGTCTATCTGAAAACCCGATGGCGAGGGTTCATTCACGCCTCCATGATGACCGAATACTCCGTCGAGAAACACGTATATGCCGCGTTCATGGGCTTTCTCAACAAGCTCCCTTAAGTCATCCTCGGTGCCGAAGTGCGGGTCAATCTTGAAATAATTGTTGGCAAAGTAGCCTGTGGCTTGAAGCTTTTCACCACCGTCGGCCTCCGAACTGTCGAATATCGGCGTTAACCATATAGCATTGGCGCCTATGCGCACGATATGGTCAAGTGCCTGAATTACTCCCTGCAGATTACCGTCTTTACGTTCCCCAGCCGGCCCCCAAAGGCTGTCATAGCCTTCAGCACCCCCTTCTCCATGGAGGAAAGAGCCGACCATAATCTGATAGATTGTTAGCGACCTCCAGTCGCTGCTCGGTTTGTTGTGTTTCGTTTCCATAAGAATTTGTAAGTGAAATAGGTGTGTGAAAATCATTATCAACAAATAACTTCCATCACGTTGCGATTGTTCATCGCAATACCTGATGACGCAACATATTTCAATTTTACGATTGCTTTCCCCTTTAAGCTAACAAGTTGTTAATCAACTACTATTTGCTAAAGGTTGTCATATTCAGTTATCGGCCCAGGCTCAAGCCAAATGTTGTCAATATTCTTATTCGGTCAGTCCTATTTGCGGGCGCTACATAAATTAAGTAAGGGAATGCCGTCACGGCATCCCCTTACCTGATAATAAACCAATCATTATCACATTTCTTGCAATGGAAAAAGTAATTTTGCTATGTACTATTATAACATAGCATTAAAAATTTGGTTCAGGACAAGAATTATTTTTTACAGTGACAATCCTATTTTCAGCGGCTCGTTGCGCGTAAGCGTCACCGTAAGAGTGAAGTATTTGTCGGCTGATTCAGTTATCGTGCGAACTCGTCCGTTTTCGGTAACTGATTTTATATTTGAACTCTTGATTCCCGGCAGAACCAGCGTGATTGTCTTTTCGGCTGGCATTCCCGGATAATCGCCCGACATATCGATGTCGACGGTTATCGATGACTTCGATGCCGCCCCGCGGAATGTAATCAGGGCATACTCTCCGTTGTCAAGTGACGATGTTGACTTGCGGTCGTCCTCAAACATCACGTAGTCGCTCGTCACATTGCCTCGCGGATAGTAAAGCACCGTGTATCGCGATGCGTCGTAGTCGCCCGTGTTGTCCATCTCGTAATCGGCCTGAGGGATGAAAGCTCCTGCGCGAATGAGCATCGGCAATACGTTGAGGGGCGCGTCGTAACTTATTTTCGATGGCCCGTGATAGGTGACATCGGGGTTGTTGTAGTCGATCCATGTGCCGTCGGGCACTACGATGTCGCGCTTGCGGGCGCCTTGTTGCAGCACGGGTGCCACAAGCACCTCGGAGCCCCACATGTATTCATCGGTTATCGAATCGTAGGGTGTGGCTCCGTGTGTGTCGAAGTTGAGAGGACGCACCATCGGATATCCCTGCGAAGCGTTTTCGTAGGCAAGCGTATAGTTGTAAGGCAACCAACGGTAACGAGTTTTTACCAAGTCGAGCAGCTCATCGGCATATTCGGGATAGTGGTAAGGCTCGGCAAATTCCTGGGCGTGGGTGCGGAGAATGGGGGAGAATGTTCCGAGCTGGAGCCAGCGCACATATAGTTCGGGATCAATGGGATTCTCCTTGTCGATTGCGAATCCGCCAACATCATGTGACATGTATGCCAATCCGCTAAGGCCCGAATTGAGCATTATCTTTATTTGAGGCTGCAGGCCTGCCCATGAGCGTGACACATCGGTCGACCACGGGAATACGCTGTAACGCTGCAGGCCGGTAGTTCCGCCTCGCATGAGCGTCATCAGTCGTGTGTCGGGGTATTCGTCCTTATATAGGTCATATATGATTGAGCTCCATACATTGCCGTAGACATTGTGGTATTGACGCGCCTTCTCTCCGTTGGCGTGTACTATGGTTTCGGGATGCACTTCGGGCTCGCCGAGGTCGCCCCACCATCCGCCTACACCTTCATCGGTGAGTGTGCGGTAACGCTCGCGCAGCCAGCGGCGTGTGTCGGGATTGGCCACATCAAACATTCCTGCCTCGCCCACCCAGGTGGTGACATCGTTTATTTTGCCTTGTGCGTCATGAGTGAGCATGCCTTTTTCGGCAAGCTGATTGTAGTTGTCAATTGCACCTATCTTGTTGATGTAGGGTTGCGATATTAGTACGGTGTTGACTCCTTGAGCCTTAAGATCGGCGAGCATCTTGCGATGATCGGGCCACTGCTCCTTGTTCCATTCGAGCCGTCCCATGTCGGTTTCCTTTCCGTACCAGTATAGGTCGAGCACCACCCCGTCAACCGGATATCCGGCATTCTTGAGCGTGTCGATCACTCCGCGGGTTTCCGATTCGTTGTGGTATCCGTATTTCGATGTTATGTATCCGAGCGACCAGAAAGGAGGCAGCTCCTGTCGGCCTGTAAGTCGGGTGTATTCACGGGTAACCGACGCAAGATTGTCGGCTCCGTATATGAAATAGTATGATACCGGGGCGTCGGCCTCGGTGGTATATGTGATGGGATCGCTCATTACCAGTTCCGCTGCGGCATAGTCGTCAAAGAGCACGCCGTAGCCTTGGTTGCTTACAAACAGCGGGATGCATATATTCATCTGGTTTATGCGGGGATCGCCCTCGCCGTAACCGTAGTTCTGACGGTTATACATCACCAGTGTGTCGCCCTCTAAATTGAAGCTGTGGCCGCGTTCTCCGGCTCCGTAGAATGAGCCGCCTTTGGCCGGCACGAGTGACATTGATTTGCGTCCGTCCGATGTTGTTGTCCTCACTCCCGAGTCATAGAGCAGTCGCTCTTTTCCTCCGGTGAACGATGTTGCGCCGCTCGCAGTGTTGAGCGACACTTCAAGACCCGAAGGCAGCGTCATCACGATTTGGGAGCCGTTTTTTACGATTTTACCGTTGAATTTTTCAGCCTTCATGGAGGCAGCCTGAGTGTGGCTTGGCTTCACGCCGCGGGGAGCATTGGTTACTCTTATGATATTGTCGCTTAAGGCACGGACTACTACGCAGTTGCCGTCGGGAGTGACTGTGGTCATGGTACCTGTAGGTGCGGCATTGAGCCATACGGCGACGGTTCCGAAAATACCCATCACCGCCGTTCTGATTAGATTCAGTCGTTTTAGCATGTTGATTGTAAACTAATTCTTAAAAATAGAGACGATGCAAATATACTGCTTTTTAACAAAAACAGCAAATCAACAACAATGGATTACAGTATATTACGATAATCGCTCCGCCCCGCTTAAAATGTGTTAACGGCTTTAGAACAGGGTGAGCTGCTGGGGGTCGAGGAGGCGGAAGGTCATGCGGTGGTAGGGCGTGGGGCCGTGTTCGGCTATTGCTGCGCGGTGGGCGCGTGTGGGATAGCCCTTGTTCACATTCCATCCGTATTGCGGATATTGCTCATGCAGGTTTCTCATGTACTCGTCACGGTGCGTCTTGGCGAGAATTGACGCTGCCGCTATGTTGCCAAATCGTCCGTCACCCTTGACAAATGTTTGAAACGGAATGTCGCCGTAGGCCGAGAATCGGTTCCCGTCGACTATTATTGCACCGGGTTTTACGCTCAATGCATCTATGGCGCGATGCATTGCCAGTATCGATGCCCTGAGTATATTTATGTGGTCGATCTCTTCAGGAGTTACTATGCCCACTGCCCAGGCAACGGCCTCGGCCTCGATTATGGGGCGCAGTTTCTCGCGCCTTGCTTCGGTAAGCTGTTTTGAGTCGTTAAGCAGCGGATGGTGGAAGTCGTCGGGGAGTATCACTGCGGCGGCATACACCGATCCCGCAAGACATCCTCGTCCCGCTTCGTCGCAGCCGGCTTCGTTGCGCCCGGCTATATAGCATGTGGGAAGCATTTCACTCAACATATCCGTAACCGAATCCCGGGCGGTCGACCAGCTGTTCGGCGTAGCTGCCGAGCTTCTTGCGCAGTCGGGCTATGTTTATGTCTATAGTGCGTCGGCTCACCGGCATTTCACCCGGCCATATCGTGTCTATGATCTCGTTGTGGCTGAAAAGGCGGTTGCGGTTGTTGACAAACAGTGTCAGCAGATAGAATTCGTTGTTGGTGAGATCAATCAGCTTGTCGCCGATGTACACGGTCATTTCGTCGATGTTGATCCTCATGTCACGGCAGGTAAGCACTTTGGCCGGCGGGGTAGGGGTGCTCATGCGGTGGCGGCGCAGCACTGCGTTAACACGGGCTATCATCTCCTTCATCGAGAAGGGTTTCAGAATATAATCGTCGGCACCCGAGTTGAGGCCGTTGATAATGTCGTTTTCGCCATCGCAGGCCGTACAGAATATCAGTGGAATCGATGTGGTGCTCTTTGTCTGCTTTAGGTGATGAGCGAAGTTCATGCCCATCATGTCGTTCATCATCACATCGATTATAAACAGATTATAGTTGGGGAGATCGGCCTGATAAGCCTCATCGACATTGCGGAACACATCAACCTCAAATCCCTCCTTCTCCAGATTGAATTGCATAAGTTCACACACCAGCGGCTCATCGTCGGCAATGAGTATGCGGCACGGTTGCTCGGATGTTGATTCTATATGCTTCATAATAGGATGCATTTTCATGAATGTTGAGATGATTTCGCATGACTGATATGACAAAGATAACGGTAAAAGCAATGTGCTACAATGTTAGTAACCGCATTGTAGCACATTTTTAACCCTTATATCACATTACAATGGCAATTCGTAACATCAGTCACGGTATTGCCACATAGATGTAATTACTTAAGCAACATGCTTGCGAAAATGGTCGCGAATCGTGTCTACTACATTTATTATATAGTCGCCCATCTTTTCGAGGTCGTTGATAATGTCCATGTAGTATATGCCCGACTGATACTCGTACACCTTGTTGTTGATGTTCTCGACATTGTTGGTGCGCAGCTGATTGCGCAGGTTGTTGATTTCACGCTCTTTGTTGTAGGAGCGTATGATGGCCACTTCCCTTGCTTTTTCTACATCGCTGAGCAGCTCTATCATGTCGGTCATAGCCTCTTTCAGGTAGCCAAACATCGTGTCGATGTTCTTGTATATCAATTCGGTGAAGTCGACACCGCTCTCCTGCTTGCGTATGAGTATCTTGGCGCATCCGAAGCAGCAGTCGGCTATGCTCTCGATTTCGCTGACGATGTTGAGCATCGCGGCGATGTGGAGTTTACCTTCATTGGAGAGTCGCCCCTCGGCGCATCGGTTGAGGTAGTTGGCGATTTCGATTTCCATGCGGTCGGAAATCTCCTCATATTTCTCAAGCCGCGAGAACAGTTGCGAGAACTCCTCGCTCTTCTCCTTGGAGTGTACGAGGTTTTCCGCCATGTCGATCATGCGCTGTACGCGTTGGGCATATACGGTCATCTCCTTCTCGGCCTGGGCTATGTTGAGTTCTGAAGCACTGAGCAAGCCGGCCGATATGAATTTGAGCTGGAACTCTTCGTCCTCCTTGTGCTTTGCGGGGATTAGCTTCTCGACAATCTTCACATACATTCCCGTGAGCCATATCATTATCGAAAGGTTGATGAGATTGAACACGGTGTGGAACATTGAGAGGCCGAATGACACGCTGAACTGCATCATGGCGATCTTGGCCAGCACTTCATGTCCTGCCGGAAGACTGCCGGCAAAGAGTTGGTTGTATATGTCGGGCTGTGTATCTTCGAGAGTATTCACGTAGGTAAACAGAGTTTCCGGATTGCCTTGTCCGAGGGCTTCGGTTATCCACACGTTGAGGTTGACAAACGGATAGAACACACACAAAGTCCATATTATGCCGAGGGTGTTGAACAGCAGGTGTCCCATCGCCGTTCGTTTTGCCGCAACGTTTCCGCTCATTGACGCGAGCAGCGGCGTTATGGTGGTTCCTATGTTGCTGCCGAGCACTACGGCACAGGCAAGGTCAAATGATATCCATCCCTTGGTACACATTATAAGTACTATGGCGAATGTCGCCGCCGACGACTGGATGACTGCCGTGACTATTATACCCACAAGCAGGAACAGCAGCACTGAAGTGAAGCCCATCGATGCGTAACGCTCGAGGAAGGCAAACATTTCGGGATTGCTCTGAAGGTCGGGGACATAGTCGCTTATCATGTCCAAACCCATGAAAAGGAATGAGAATCCTATCAGGAACTCGCCTATGGACTTGGTGCGGCTTTTCTTTGAGAAGAGCAACGGGACGGAACATGCTATGAGCGGGAGGATGAAGAGCGATGTGTCGACTTTGAATCCGAACAGGGCTATGATCCATGCCGTGAATGTCGTACCCACATTTGCTCCGAAGATGACCGCCATTGATTGGGCCAGCGTCATCAAGCCTGCATTTACGAAGCTGACTACCATTACGGTGGAGGCCGACGAGCTCTGAATCAGGGCGGTGATGGCAAAACCGGTCAATGTACCTGTGAATCTGTTGCGGGTCATTGCCGAAAGGATGTTACGCAAGCGGTCGCCCGCAGCCTTCTGGAGGCCTTCGCTCATCACTTTCATTCCGTAGAGGAACAAACCGACGGAACCGAGGAGAGCTAAAAAGTCTAATAATGTATAATTCATACTTGAGGCATCGAAGTCGTTGGTGAAAGTCTTCTTTGTTTCCAACGACAAAGATATAATAAAAGTTCCTTATTACATAAATTTGTTAAATTTTTGTGATATAAAATTTTCTATATGGCTGTTGCGACACCCGAACTTAATAATTCTCTCAAGCGTTTTTAATCGTAAGTATTAAAATGTCTTGACGATGAAATTCCGATTCTTTATTTGTATTGCGGCTATGATGGCGTCGTTGACCGCATCTCGCGCCGATGCCTGTTCCCGCATCCTTTATGTGGGCGAGGATTCTCTTCGCATAGTGGGGCGTTCGCTTGATTGGAAAACTCCCATACCTACCAACCTATATGTCTATCCGCGTGGAATGGCCAAGGTTGGCAATGTCGGAGATAACGTAGTGAAATGGACTTCACGTTACGGTTCCATATATGCCGTAGGCTACGACGGAGGCGTGACCGAGGGCATGAACGAGATGGGACTTGCCATAAACGGCCTGTTTTGCAAGGGTACGGTTTATAACAATGATTCTACTGCCGGCAGGCCGGGAATGTCGCTTGCCGTGTTTGTGGCATGGCTTCTCGACATGAACGCAACGACACCCGAAGTGGTGAAGGTGCTGAAGGAGCACAATTTCGACATATCGGGAGCCACTTTCGACGGCGGAACGGTGTCGGCTCTGCACTGGGGTATAACCGATGCTCAGGGACAAAGTGCCATATTTGAGTTTGACCACGGAACAATTAAGGTTTATGAAGGTGAGGACATGAAGGCTATGACCAACGACCCGTCCTATCCCGAAATGCAGGCTATTAATGACTATTGGATAAAGGTTGGCGGCGAGAATATGCTCCCCGGAACCGTAAAGAGTCCCGACCGGTTTGTGCGCGGATACTTCTTTGACGGCCATGTTGAGAAAACTGCCGACTCCGACCTCGGACTCGCCATAATACGAAGCATATTGGTAAACGTTTCGGTGCCTTATACCTATCGTCTTGAAGGCGAGCCTAATGTTTCATCCACTCAGTGGCGTTCGTTTGCCAACCTCCGCGACCGACTTTACTATTTCGATATAGTGACCAACCCCGGCATATATTATATCGACTTGAAGAAGTGCGATTTGCGCCCGGGTGCTCCGGTAATGAAGCTTGACACTTCCAAGTCGAGCGTGATGATAGGCGATGTTACCGACAGCCTTAAGCCCGCCGATCCGTTTAAGCCGATGTATTGATTACCGGCCGAATGAAACCCTATTCCGCCCGGACTCGGAAAATCCGGACGGAATATTTTTATAGCTCATGTATAGCTTCGCTGTCGATTAATAGTGCTATTTTTGCATTACATTAAATGATTTAGTTGATGAAGTCACTCTTGTCCAGGCTTAGATTTGCTATTGCCGCATTGGCGTTGCTGTGCTCGGTCAGTGCCGTTGCGCATGACTACGCAATGGCCGATTCAGCTGTGGTCGACACTATTTCGGCACCTCACGCAAGGTGGTATCGCCAACTTATCGACAACGGGTTCCACATAAACGACCCCGACATCAATTACCCGCGATTCTGGCGATGGTGTGTGGATGTCTACAATTGGGGCGACCGCACCTTCAACAGCTATGACCCCGATTACGTTGTGGGTGCCGGGAAAAACTGGAAGGCGGGATTAAAGAGCTACAACTGGACCGAAAACTATACGCTGCTGTTCCCTCACAAGCTCCGGGTCAACATGGTGTCGGACATTTTCAGCGATGTCGGTGCCTATCTGTCGTTCATGGCCGTAAGCGTAGGCTACACTCTTAATGCCAACGATGTATTCGGCCATCCTGTGGCCAATCATCATAATTTCGATTTCAATTTCTGCTGCGCCCTGTTCTCGGCCAACCTGAATCTGGCTTCGACTTCCGGAGGCACTCGCATAACGCGCTTTGGCGACTACAACAAGGGCGAGCATCTTTCGCAACGGTTTGACGATGTGTCGCTGTCATCGGTGGGAGGCGACATATATTACTTCTTCAATCATTCCCGCTATTCCCAGGCAGCCGCTTACTGCTACTCCAAATATCAGCTCCGAAGCGCAGGGTCATGGATTGCAGGCGCGGCGGTGACCCATCAAAAAATCGACATCGACTTTTCGGGACTGCCTGAGGATATGCTTGAAAAGCTCCCCGGCAGCTATGAACGGTATCGCTTCCACTACACCGACTACGGCCTTATAGGCGGTTATGCCTATAACTGGGTGCTTCATCCCAAGCGGTGGCTGATAAATGCCACAATTCTCCCGTCGATAGGTTACCGTCACTCCTACGAAGGAGCTACCGAAGGGCGCAAGGACATGTTTTCAACCAATGTGCGAGCAATGATGTCGGTTGTCTACAATCATCGAAGCCTTTACGCATCGCTTGTCGGACGATATGACGGACACATATATTATAAAAGCGCCTACACATTCGTTAACTCCAATAATTCGGTTACATTCAACGTGGGATTCCGTTTTTAACCCATCACTATCGTGACGCTCCATTTTTAACATCTTCAATTGTGATTTTGGTATAGTGTTATTAATAGATATTCAATATAATTTAATATCTTTGTAAATAATTATTTGAGCACCCAAGCCTGCTAAACCATTTGTATTTCAATTACATAGTGGTTTGACAATGTAGTAGTCGGTTACAATCTGTAACTTTGTGTGTTAAAATAATTACAGTTTAATTAACAATCAAACCAAGTCATTATTATTATGAAGAGACTCCTTCTCTTGGCCAGTGCTATCTGGCTCATGTGTGCAGCGGCGATAGCCGCGCCGGATGATATCAAATGTAGTGGCGTAGTAGTCGATGAGCAGGGCGAGCCTATCATCGGTGCTACAGTGACCCTTCCGGGAACATCCACGGCCACTGCTACCGATGTCGACGGCCGTTTTACCTTGATCGTGCCCCAAGGCAAGAAACTCAATATCACTTACATCGGATACAAGCCCGTTGAGGTTGTCGCAAAACCCGACATGGGTACAATACCTATGGAGGTTGAGGCCCAGATGCTTAAGGATGTCGTGATAACTCAGTCGGCTGCCCGTACGCGACTTACTCCTGTGGCTGTGTCGACTCTCGGAGCGCAGACTATCGATGTCAAGCTCGGTAATCAGGAACTCCCCGAAGTGCTGAAGACTACACCCGGTGTGTGGACAACACGTGACGGAGGCGGTTTCGGTGACGCTAAGACCAATATGCGCGGTTTCAAGAGCCCCAATGTCGCTGTGATGGTCAACGGTATTCCCATCAACGACATGGAGTGGGGTGGTGTTTATTGGTCCAACTGGGCCGGACTCGGTGATGTCGCTGCCAATATCCAAACCCAGCGCGGACTTGGTGCCACTATCGTGTCGACTCCCTCGGTGGGCGGTACGATCAACATCACTACCCGCACTATCGATGTTGAAAAAGGCGGTAGCGTGTGGTACGGAATGGGTAACGACGGAATGAACAACTTCGGTGTGAAGGTGTCGACCGGTCTTATGAAGAACGGATGGGCTATAACCGTGCTTGCTTCGCGCAAGTGGGGCGACGGATACATCCAGGGTACTCCCTTCAACAGCTACAACTACTTCGTGAACGTGTCGAAGCGCATAAATGAAAACCATCAGTTGGCATTGACCGCTTTCGGTGCTCCTCAGACTCACTACAAGCGTGACTCCAACTATGGCGGTCTTACAATTGACGGCTATCAGACCTATGCAAAGCGCTATATGGGTAGCGAAAGCATGTACCGTTACAACCCCACATTCGGTTACGACAATAACGGACAGATGCGCAACTCGAGCTATAACTACTATCACAAGCCTCAGATTTCATTGAACCACATCTGGAAAATCGATGAAACTTCTTCACTCTCATCGGCTGTTTACGTTTCTCTTGCCAACGGAGGCGGTTACAGCGGTCAGGGTTCGGGCCTCGACGGATACACCTACTCCGATTGGCGCGGTGCCCAGTACGGTGAGCTCAACATGAAGTTCCGTCGCCCCGACGGTACATTTGACTACGGTGCTATTCAGGATCTTAACGCAGCAAGTACCAACGGTTCAAAGCTTGTAATGTCGGAGTCAATCAACTCGCACAAGTGGTTTGGACTCGTATCGAGCTACAAGAAAGAGCTTGAACTCGGTCGCAACAAATTGAATTTGACCGGCGGTATCGACCTCCGTTACTATGTCGGCGATCATAAGAACAAGATTAACGACCTATATGGCGGTGAATACTTCATCGACTACAGCACACGTAAGGATGTTGACCCGCTTTTGAACTCGGCTGCCGCCAATCCCAACTGGAAATACGAGAAACTCGGCATAGGTGACATCGTTTACCGCAACTATCTCGGTTACACTGTACAGGAGGGTATCTACGGTCAGGGCGAATACACAATCCTTGACGGTAAGTTCAATTTCGTATTGTCGGGTGCCCTTAACAACACAAGCTACTGGCGTCGCGACAAGTTCTACTACGACAAGGCTAACGAAAAGTCGGAAACTGTCAACTTCATCGGTGGAACCATAAAGGGTGGTGCCAACTATAACATTGACGATTTCAACAACGTATTCTTCAATCTCGGTTACATAAGCCGTGCCCCCTTCTTCTCGGGAGGTGCATTCCTTAACTCGACCAACTCCAACGCCATCAACAGGGATGCCGTAAACGAAAAGGTAATGTCCTATGAAATCGGTTACGGTTACAACTCACGCACATTTGCTATCAGCGTAAATGCTTATTGGACAAAGTGGATGGACCGCAGCGGATTGTCACGCCGTGGTGAGTTCTCTCGCGCCGACGGTACTTTCTATATGAACATGACCGGTGTCGATGCGCGTCACATGGGTATCGAGATGAACTTCAACTGGATTCCTGTAAGATGGTTGAACATCGACGGTATGATTTCTTGGGGCGACTGGATATGGGACAGCAACGCCAACGGTTACTTCTACAATCAGCTCGGACAGCCTATACAGAATCTTACCGACGGTGCTCTCGCCGACGGTATCGGTGCTGAAAACCACTTGAAGTCAACCCTTAACCAGAAGGGTGTAAAGGTGGGTGGTTCGGCTCAGACCACCGGTTCGCTTTCGTTGACTTTCCTCCCCTTCAAGGGATTCCGTATCGGCGGCGACTGGGTGATGAATGCCCGCAACTACAGCGACTTCTACATCTCGCCCTCTTCGCTCGGAACCAAGGCCATCAATGTCAACGACCTTTGGCAAATTCCCTGGGGACAGCAGCTTGACCTCAATGCAAGTTATCGTTTCAAGATTGGAAATGTAAATGCCACTCTTTATGGCAATGTTTACAACTTGTTCAACTATAACTATATTATGGATGCCCAGACTCCTACCACCTCAAACGGAACATGGCAGGAGGCCTACAGCGTATTCTATTCATTCGGCCGCACCTATACCGTTCGTATGAGAATTAATTTCTAATATATAATTGCGAAACAACAATGAAATATAACAATATATTCAAGAGCATGATTATCGGCGGAGCCGTAGTCGCACTTGCTGGTTGTTCGGAAAATTCCTGGAATGAGGATTATCTCGACGGCTTTGAAGTGCCTCCCGTAAGCTCTAACGTGGAAACTTTGGACTATACGCTCACTGCCGACGATTATAAGAATGTAGCAGCTAATCCTGCTAATGTGGCGTTGGCTAAGTCTAAGGGCTTGAGCAAGCAGCTGTCGGCAGTAGGCACCAATGGTTACTTTACCGATGAAATCCCCGCAAAGGATTACCTTCCCGCCTACATGGATTCAATCCTATTCCCTTACTTCGCTCTTAACGACGGTTCGGCTATAAATCTCACCTACAAGCAATCTCAGGCTGTGCCCGAGCTTATCACTCAGGTCGATGCCGCCGAGATGGCTACTGTGTCCGACGACGAGTACAAGGAAGTGTGGGGAAGTACCTCTGCCTATGCCAAGGCTTTCACCCCCGAGCGTCCCGCTTCAAGCTATCTGCCTCGACTGCTGTCGCAGCGTTTCCCTGAGGCTGTTTCAGGCGACTACGTATTGATTTCCTATAATGAGGCTGAGGTTGAGCCCGACTTTGAGAACGGTGTAATCACTCCCATCAAGGATGTCAAGATAGGTGAAACCTACAATGTTCAGGGCTTTGTTACCGCTATATGTGCCCAGGGATACATATTGAGCGACGACTCCGGAAGCCTGCTCGTGTATGTTGGACGCGACTTCGTGGCCGACAATTATAAGATAGGTCAGATGATTGCATTGAACGGCACCGGCTCGAAGTACAACGGCGGCCTGCAGATGTCGATAATTAGCGAAAATGTCGTGGGTAGCGAAATCTATGGCTATCCCGCTCCCATCGAGCTTGACGGAGCTGCAATGAACACCTATCGCGATGAGTTTGTCGCTGCCAACAAGGAAGGAAAAGGAAAGATGGGCATATATGTCAAGTTCACTGCCAATGTCATTTCTACCGGCAACTACACCAACTTTGTAGTAGAAGGCGCCGAAACAAAGTGCAGCGCTTATCAGCCCACCGAAGCTACCAAGGCTCTGTTCACCAAGGGCGAGGATGCTGTGATAACCGGCTACATGATGTCGGTGAATCTCGACCGAAATACCGGCGAGCCCACCTATCTTAATTTCATCATCACTTCGGTTAACGGTACTGCTACCGCTCCCATGGCCGAGGACAACCCCTATGTTCCCGCTCCGACTCCTGTTGAGTCAGTTCCCGCCAACTCATTGTACACTTACAATGGCTCGGCTTGGAGCTTGGCTTCAAATGTAGTTACGCTCACCAACGACGACTATATTGCAATGGGCCAGAAGTATGGCAACCTCTCGGGAACACTCCCTGAAACATTGCTCCCCGTATTCCTGAAAAACAAGTTCCCCTATGCGTTGGCCGACGATGTGAAGTATGTCGCCTACAAGTACTACGGCTCCGACAAGAGCACTACAGTGCGTTGCAAGGAGCTTACCTACAACGGCAGCGAGTGGGTGATGAACACCAATGTGGATGTTGTTACCGAGCAGTATGTAAAGACCAAGGGCTCTTGGATGTTCAATCCCAATGTCACCATATCGATTCCCAATGTCCGTCAGTCGGAACCCGGACTCACCTTCTATCAGACTACTGTAGACTGGGTTAAGGCTAACGAGGGCGAAGGCTATATCGACCGTGGCAATTCGGAATTCTTCTCGGGATGTTCGGCTTACTACTGCAATGTCAACCATGACATATCGCAGGTTGAGAAGTATGCTTCAAGCATGTGGCCCGACATGACCCAGAGCGTGGTTATTCCCAAGATGCGCGAAAACTTCCTCTATGTCACCATGCCGGCTACCTTGAAGGCTCTCTATCCCGAGGCCAACTTGATCGACGGCTACACCCAGCCTATTGTTTACGAGATTGATTACGTGACCTACTACGGTTCATCGGCTTATGATGGACAGAGCGGCAATGTCAACGACACTGTACGCTATGAGGTGACCGGAAAGGCCGACTTCAAGCTCATTTACTCTACTTGGCTCGGAGGTGAAGTGAAGGGTGAATAAAATCAGCTCTTGAAAAGGTAAAAATTGGAATTCTAATATCGGAGCGACGGCATCATCGATGTCGTCGCTCTTTTTTTGGCGACAATGGCTACTGATTTGTAATAATTTACGACATAATCGCTTTTTTGCAATTATTAAGTGTGTGGAATGGAGTTTAATAGGTAAATTTGCAGACTGTAAATCAATTTGTATTATGGACCGGGACATTCCGACAATCTATCTTATTCCCGTTACGCTTGGCGATTCGCCCGTTGACCGTGTGCTTCCCTCCTACAATCTGGAGGTGATTCACCGCGTAAGCTACTTTATTGTCGAGAATGTGCGCTCGGCGCGAAGATTCCTGAAGGCATGCGACCGTTCCATTGACATTGATTCGCTCCATTTCAGCGGGCTGAATCAGCACACGGCTCCCGAGCAGATTCCCGCTCTGCTTGGCCCTGCCGAGGAGGGGCACGACATTGGCGTGATTTCCGAAGCCGGATGTCCTGCCGTCGCCGATCCGGGTGCCGATGTTGTGGCTATCGCACAGCGTCGTGGCTATCGTGTGGTTCCGCTTGTGGGGCCTTCGAGCATATTGCTATCGTTGATGGGTTCCGGTTTTAACGGTCAGAGCTTTACGTTCAACGGTTATCTGCCCATCGACCAGTCGGCGCGTACCGCCAAAATGCATGAAATGGAGCGTCGTATCATGAGGGAGAATCAGACTCAGATTTTCATCGAAACTCCCTACCGCAACAACAAGCTGATTGCCGAGCTGTCACGCACGCTGCCGCAATCGCTGTTGCTTTGTGTCGCATCCGACATCACTTGCTCCCGGCAGAGCATAATCACTCAGCCGCTGTCGAAGTGGGCCAAGGCCACATATAACTACGATAAGATTCCAACCATTTTCTTGCTCTACAAATAACTATGGCAAAACGCATCAATTTTTCATCACATGATATGCCGGGCCTTTTTGACGACTTTGAGTCGTCGATGCCGGTGCATCCCGATATAGAACGACATGCCAGGCTTGCAGGACTGACCGGTGGCCAGGCTGAAGTAAAGGTCGACGGCGACCCGCTCGGCCCGGTAGTGGTCAAGCCTGTGCCCAACAAGATTGTGTTCATGTCATTCGGCAGCGGAAGCAGCGGCAACTGCGCCTACATAGGCGATGCGCGTTCTGGATTCCTGATCGATGCAGGGGTCGATTGCAAGCGCATCGAGCGCGGACTTAATGAGTATGGCCTCGACATGAACCACGTGAAGGGTATATGCATAACCCACGACCACAGCGACCACATGCGTTACGCTTACTCGATCGTGCGCAAATATCGTCACATAAGGCTCTACTGCACGCCGCGCACCCTTTCGGGCATATTGCGCCGTCACAGCGTGTCGCGACGCATAATGGACTATCAGGTCAATATCTACAAGGAGATTCCGTTTACTGTCGACAACTTCACGTTTACCGCCTTTGAGGTGATGCACGACGGCAGCGACAATGCCGGATTCTATGTCGAGCACGACAACAGGGCGTTTGCATTTGCCACCGATCTCGGCTGCATATCGGAACGCGCCGACTACTATATGCGCCGGGCCGACTATCTGATGATTGAAAGCAACTACGACCTCAATATGCTTAGGTTCGGCCCCTATCCCGAGTATCTGAAGGCGCGCATAATGAACGTCAACGGACATCTTGACAACCGCATGACCGCCGAGTATCTCGCGTCGATCTATACCGATAGATTGTCCTATGTGTTCCTGTGTCACCTTAGTCACGACAACAACACTCCCGAGATTGCGCTCAACGAGTCGCGCACGGCGTTGGAGAATATCGGCCTTAAGGTGGGCGGCGGCATGGATTCGCCCGACGACATAGGTGCCGACATACAGCTTGTCGCGCTTCCACGCTTCGATTGCTCGCGACTCTACACTCTCAGGATATAAGAAATAAAGGAGGCCTTCGCAATCATGGTGATGCGCAGGCCTCCTCGTTATGAAGCATCTTATGTAATTATTTTATTTGTCGGTGGATTCGTCAACGTATTTGTTGAGTTTATGCCAGTCCTTGATGGGAGGAATAATGCCCATTTCGATTATTTCGTCACGGAGCTTGCACAAGTGCTGGTAGCTCTTTTCCATCTCATCCTGCTCTTCGCGTGTTCCGGTAATCTCCTTGCACTTGACGCCGTCCTTGCTGATGGTCGTTTCCATGGCCATCATTATATGATGATACTTGGCGTCGTTTACATAGGTTCCTGCAGGCCAGCGGAAAGGCTTTCCGCCCATCGCGGCGGCAATCATCTCTATCGACAGGTAGGCCGGGCTTTGGAACGACGACCTTCCTCTAAGATCGATGATGTTCTTTCCTCCCTGTATCACACGCACCTTCATCTCCTCCCACTCCTTTTCGGGCAGGGCTTCGGTGCCTATGATTTCAGTTAGAGGCTTGCCGTTGACGGTTGTCGTGGAGGCAAACACTGCCATCTGTTCGCCGTGACCGCCGTAGGTGCGGGCGTTTATTATGTCGTCGGCGGGAATCTTGAAGTACTTCGACAATTCACTGCGTAGTCGGGTGCTGTCGAGTGCTGCGAGAGTGGTTACTTGCGAGGGTTTGAGTCCCGAGTATAACAGAGTGATAAGTCCGGTTATGTCGGCGGGGTTGAATATGACTACGATGTGTTTTACATCGGGACAATAAGCGCGAACATCCTTTCCAAACTGTGCTGCGATTTCGGCATTGCCCTTCAGAAGGTCCTCGCGGGTCATTCCGGCCTTACGGGCGGCGCCGCCCGATGATACGATGTAGGATGCTCCGGTGAGTGCCTCTTTGATGTCTGATGTGTAGGTTATGTTCATTCCTTCAAAACCGCAGTGGTAAAGCTCCTCGGCTACACCTTTAAGAGCCGGTTCAAAGGGATCGTATAGGCAGATGTTGGGAGTGAGTCGCATCATTGCCGCTGTTTGTGCCATGTTGGAACCGATCATTCCGGCAGCTCCGACAATGGTCAGTTTTTCATTTGTTAAAAAGCTCATAGAACAAAATGTTTTTATGTTGATATTAATATGGTTATTTGCTGATTGTTCTATATTCATAACATCGTCGTGTCGATTTTGTTTGCTTATGACTGTTATGTAATGTTGTTTTTCTGATAATTTTACTTTTGCTCTCAACTTATCGCCTTAGATACTCATGTTCGGCAATGCTCCAATCATAAGAATATTTGGCATTGCTCTCAACTTATTTGTATCTTTTTATTCGTATCTTTGCAATTATGAAACGAGTATTGATTATTGGTGCCGGAGGTTTTATCGGCGGTTTTATTGCCGCCGAGAGCTTGAGGCGCGGTTATGAAACATGGGTGGCAGTGCGTGAATCGACTTCGCGCAGGTTTCTCGACGACCCGAGGTTGCACTTTGTCGTTCTTGACTATGATGATCCGGTTCAGATGCAACAGGCTCTCTCCGACGCACTTCCCGTCGGCGAGAAGTGGGATTGGATTGTTTACAATCTCGGTGCGACCAAGGTGACCAACTACTTCGACTTCAACCGCATCAACTATATGTATCTTAAAAGCGTGGTTGAAACTCTCAAGGCCATTGACAAGGTTCCCGAGCGGTTCCTTTATATGAGCAGCCTCAGCGCTCTCGGCCCCGGCGACGAGAAGGGCTATGCGCCTTACACCTCGCGCAACATTCCCAATCCCAATACACGTTACGGCCTGTCGAAGGTGAAGAGCGAAACGTTCTTGGCCATGACTCCCGACTTTCCGTGGATTATATTCAGGCCCACAGGCGTTTACGGCCCTCACGAGCGCGACTATCTGATGATGATAAAGAGCATCGACCGTCATTGGGATTTCGGAGTGGGCTATCGCAAGCAGATGCTTACATTTATTTATGTAAGCGACCTGGCTGCGGCGGTGTTTGACGCGCTGCAACGTGGCAAGACCGGAAAATCTTACCTTATAAGCGAGCCTAAAGCCTATACGCAGAGCCAGTTCCGTCGCATCGTGGCGCGTGAGCTCGACAAGAAGTGGGTGATTCCCGTGAGATTGCCGCTGTGGGCCGTCAAGATTGCCTCGATAGTCGCCGAGAAGTACGGCGTGGCAAAGATGAAGCCGTCGACGCTCAACTCCGACAAGTATAAGATTATGAAGCAGCGCAACTGGAATGTCGATGTGTCGGATGCAGTGGCCGATTTCGGTTTCAATCCGCAATTTGACCTGGAGCGGGGCATAAAGGCCACAGTTGAGGCCTACCGTAAGGAGCAGGCCGAGGAGAAGGAAGCTAATAAAAAATTAAAGAAATGAGTACCGACAATTACAATCGTCCGCCGTTGTGGTTCATAATCGTCATAATAGTGATGATGTTGCCGCTTTTTTCATGGCCGTTTGTCATGACATCGCTTGATCCGGCCGACGAGGATAGTACAAAATGGCTTATGACCGTGATATTCCCGATTTATGCGATATTGTCGGGATATTATGCCTATAAATGCTATGCTCAGCGTAAGGAGCTGAGCATCATCCTTTTATGCGTATTATTGCTCTCTTATGCGGCAATTGGATTCTATTTATACTGTTAAAAAGTGTGAAACATAGCGATTTTTATTCCGAAAACTATGTTTTATAACATAAAAAGCATTACCTTTGCAATGTGTTTTTCATGGTATTAGATTTAAGGTTAAGGAGATTATTTGTCGTGAGACAAATAATTTTTTTTATACCCCTACCGTAACGCTCTTTTATAGGTCGGATTTTGTCTTCGTGCCACAACACAAGCCATGTCGTGAAGCTCACGCCATGTAAGCAAGGAATTGCACTTCGCGACATTATGGGGTGAAATCGGGGGTTTCGGCGCACTATATTTGCAGGAA
>ENA-OZGC01000232-OZGC01000232.1-human-gut-metagenome-genome-assembly--contig:-NODE-232-length-46064-cov-11.894673_pt1 | contig 46064 bp, 39 predicted proteins | sample MGYA00245109_ERZ653643 | MGnify/ENA primary metagenome ERZ653643 (study PRJEB26926, sample SAMN06165107) | human gut metagenome | biome: ENVO:00009003; feature: ENVO:2100002; material: ENVO:00002003... | reverse complement strand
AGATCTACACTTATGCGATCGTCGGCAGCGTCAGATGTGTATAAGAGACAGCAAGTATATTGTAATAAAATTCCTCAATAATAAGTATAATATATTTATATTCTATATTTAGAGGATACCAATAACTATGACCGTAAGAGTAAGATTTGCCCCTTCGCCGACCGGATTTTTACATATCGGCGGGGTGCGCACGGCGCTTTTCAATTACCTTTTCGCCAAAAAGAACAAAGGCACATTTTTGCTCCGCATAGAAGATACGGATGAGGAACGCTCCACCCAAGCCTCCACGGATGCTATTTTTGAAGGCATGCAGTGGATGCAGTTGAATTGGGACGAGGGCCCGTTCCCGGACGGAACCTCTAAAGGGCCGGATGCGCCGTATTACCAGGCTATCCGCGCCGACCAGGGCATTTATAAAAAATACATTGACCAGCTGATTGCCGAAGGCAAAGCCTACAAATGCTATTGCACGGAAGAAGAGCTGGAAGCCAACCGCCAAAAATGCTTGGCGGAACACCGCCCGCCCAAATACAGCGGCAAATGCCGGGATTTAACCCCCGAACAGCAAAAAGAGCTGGAAGCCCAAGGCCGCAAATATGTTATCCGTTTCCGTATGCCGCAGGAAGGCGACGTGGAATGGGACGATATGATTCGCGGACATGTTAAATTTGCCAGCAAAGATTTGTACGATTTGGTTATCCAAAAAACCAGCGGCTACCCCACTTATAACTTTGCCGTGGTGGTGGATGACCATTTAATGCGTATGACGCACGTTATCCGCGGGGATGACCACATTTCCAATACTCCGGCGCAAATTCAAATTTACCGCGCGTTGGGGTGGAAAGAACCCATTTTTGCCCACTTGTCCATGATTCACGGGCCGGACGGCAAAAAACTTTCCAAACGCCATGGGGCTACCAACGTGGTGGAATTTCAAAAAATGGGGTATTTGCCCGAAGCCTTAAAAAACTACCTGGCCTTGTTAGGGTGGGCGACGGCGGATTCCCAACAATTATTTGCCCCCGGGGAATTGGAAGAAAAATTTGATATTGCCGGCTGTCAGCCCAGCCCGGCGGTTATGGACCCCGAAAAACTGAACTGGATGAACGGGGAATACATCCGCCATACGCCTATTGCGCGGTTGACGGATTTGGCGTTGCCGTTTATTCAAAACGCCGGGATTGACGTGTCCAAGACGGACCGCGCCCGCCTGGAAGGCATTATCGGCCTGGAACAGGAAAAATATAAACTGCTTACGGAAATCCCGGATTTAATCCGCTTTTTCTTTGAAGCGCCTAAATTTGAGCAAGAAGCGTTGGAAAAAGTATTTTCCAAGCCGGAAGCCAAAACCGTATTGGACGGCATGATTAAAGTGTATGGGGACTTGGCGGATTTTACCGAGGCCAACCTGGAAACCGCCGCCCGCGCTTATGCCAAAGCCAACGGGATGAAAGCCGGGCAGATTTTCCACCCGGTGCGTGTGGCTGTATCCGGCCGCACCCACGGGCCTACCCTGTTCAAAATGTTGGAATACATGGGTAAGGAAACCGTCCTCGCGCGCTTAAACGCGGCGCTGGCGCTTTGTAAATAAAAGTATCCCGGGTTCCCCCGGAAGGAACGGCATGAAATACTGGCTTTTTGAGCGTGGTGATGTGGTGGGCCCTTTCCCGGCGGAAGAATTGACCGGGCGGGAGGGGTTCGGCCCGCAGAGTTTAGTATGCCCGGAAGACCGGGGGGACGACGATACTTTTTGGAAAGAAGCGCAATTTTACGAAGATTTTGCCCCGGCGGCCTCACCCGCCCCGGCAGAGCCGGACGGAAAACAAACTTCCGCTGTGCCGGAGCCCGCGCAACCGGCTGAAAAAAAAGATGTATTTGACGAAGAATTGGACTCTTTATTGAGTGAAAATAACCCGTTGGCCGAGGCGGAACCCTCCGCCGGAGAAACGGCCGAAAAAGTCCATTTCCCGCCCCATGAGCCTGCCAAATCCGGCCCGATTGAAGATTATTTCAACAATATACAAGGGGGGGATTTGGGCAATATTTTGGGTATCCCGGACCCGAATGAAAATTCCGATATGAATTTGGCGCGCGCGTTGGAAAAGCAGTTCAAACAAACGGAACCGCCCCTGCAAACGCAAACCCCGGTGCAGATAGAGTCCGGCCCCTTTGATGAATTTACCGCCAAAGAAGATTTGGACGATTTAACCCCCGGCGACGGCCTGGCCGCGGTGGCACCGCTGAACGACAACGGCGCCCCGGTGGTGCTGGCGGAAAAGCCGCTCCCGGCCGAAGAAAAACCGAAATTCCGCCTGCGTAAAAAGCAGGAGCCCAAACCCGGGGAAGACAAAACCGCCCTCCGGGTAGAAACGCAACCCGCGCAAGAAAAGCCTGCCGCCGGGGAACATTTGCAACCCGCGCAAGCAGTGCCCACCCAAACGGCCGTGCCGGACGAAAAACAAACCCCCGCTGTGCAGGAACCTGCCGGACAAATCCCCGCAGATAAAAAATCCGCGCCGGAAAAGGCGTCCGCCGAGGAACCCCAACCGCAAGCGCAGAAAGAAGAAACTTTAACCGAAGAAAAACAACCTGCCGAAACGCAGGCTCCGGCCGAAAAAGCGGAAGAAATTTCGCCTGCCGGGGCGGCGGACGGAGAAACCGTTTTGCCGGAAGAAACCCAACCGCAAACGCCGGGTGCCGTTTCCCCGGCCGAACAAGCGGAGCCTGCCCCCGCACCGCAAACAGAAACAACCGGGGCCGCGGCGGGTGCGCCGCTCCAGGCCGCCCAAGAAGTCCAGCCGGAACCCGCGCCGCAAGCGGAGCCGGAAACGGAAGAAATGGATTCTATCCCCTTGTCCGTGGCCCGGGAGCCGCTGGCTCTTTCCGTAAAAAACCCGGACGGATTAAAAGAAACGCCCGCGGAGGAAACCCCTGCTCCGGCCAACGGCCCGGCAGAAACGGCGGAGCCGGAGGCGCAAACCCGCTCCCCGCAAGAAAAACCGATTTTGGATATACAAGAAACGGCGGAGGAGCAAACTTCCCAAACCGCGCAAGAGCCGGAGGGGAACGCGCCCCAATCTGCCCCAGAGGCGGAAAAAGAAACTTCCCAAACCGCGCAAGCGCTTCAAGAAAGCGCGCCGCAAGCCACGCAAACGCCGGAAGAAACCCAACCGCAAGAGCCGGAAAAAGAAAGTCCCCAAGCCGCGCAAGTTCCGGCCGGGGAGCAAACGCCTGCGCCTGCCGCGCAAGACCCGGTGGAAGAAATTATGTCCGGGGCGGTGGAGGTAAATACCGCGCCCGAAGTGCCGGAGCCGATAAAGCAAGTGGCCCCAGTGGTGGAGCCGCAAGTCAACCGGGTGAAACCCAAACTTAAAAAAACGCCGGAAATAGAACAATTTTTAACGGAAAAGATTTTGCCGGCGGATGAGCCGCCCGCCCGCCGGAACAAAGGCGTGCTTTGGGCGGGAGTGTTGCTTGTTTTGTTATTGTTGGCGGGTGGTTTTTTACTGCTGTTAAAACCGGCCGCTACCAAGCCGGAAACGGCCCCGGCCGCCCAGCCGCTTACGCAATCGGGCGGGGCGGTGGAAGAACTGATGCCGGATGCCGCCGTTCAGCCGGAAGTGCCAACGGCCCAAGAGGCGTTGTCTTTACCGGGGGCGCCGTCCGCCAAGGCCAAGTCTGCCGCACTTGCCGCGCCTGCCGCGCCGGAATTAAACCCGGTGGATACGGCGCGCCAAATTGTGCAAAATTACAATTTACCTAATTTTAATGGCAAAGTATCCGATTATTTTGATAGGATTTATAAGGATAAGCTAGCCCAAGGATACAGCGCAACTTGGTCTGCCGAGCGTTTGCATAATAATGTATATATTGTAAAATACCGTTTAAGCAAAACGCGCTCTGAACCTGTGGTTTATATTTTTCAGGTAGATGTCGCCCGCAATAAACTGACAGGCGCGCTGAATAATATTACGTTGGACTTGGTTGGAAAAATAAAATAAACCGAAAGAGGGTCATATTATGATAATCATGGACGATTTGTTCAAACTGATGAAAGCCAAAAATGCTTCCGATATTCACCTGACGGTGGGTGTGCCGCCTGTACTGCGTATTGAGGGGCGCTTGTATGCCACGCAATTTGAAGTATTGACGAAAGAAAGCGCGCAAACGCTGATTTATTCTATTATGACGGACGAACAACGCCAACAATTTGAAGAACATTTGGAGTTGGACTTTTCCTTCGGCTTAAAAAGTTTGGGCCGTTTGCGTGTAAACATTTACAAACAAAAAGGTTGTGTGGCCGCCGCGTTGCGTTCCATTCCTAATGAATTTAAGTCCTTTGAACAGCTCAACCTGCCGCCCGTGGTGTACAACATTATGAAGTTAAACAAAGGCCTGGTACTGGTGACCGGGTGTACGGGGTCCGGTAAATCTACCTCTTTGGCCAGTATGATTAACTACCTGAATATGAACGAAAGCAACCATATTATGACGGTAGAAGACCCGATTGAATTCGTACACCAGCACCGGCGCAGTATTGTAAACCAGCGCGAAGTAGGCTCGGATACGCTTTCCTTCCAGGCCGCCTTGAAACACTTTTTGCGTCAGGACCCGGATGTCATTCTGGTAGGTGAGTTGCGCGATATTGAAACCATTGAAGCGTGCTTGACCCTGGCCGAAACCGGGCACTTGGTATTTGCCACCCTGCACACCAACGACGCCGTGCAGTCCGTCAACCGTATTATTGACGTGTTCCCGGCCAACCAACAGCCGCAGGTACGCACGCAGCTATCCTTTGTGTTGGAGGCAATTTTGTCCCAACAGCTTATTCCTACGCTGGACGGCCGCCGCGCCATGGCGTGCGAAGTGTTATTGGCCAACTCGGCCGTGCGCAGTTTAATCCGCGACGGAAAAGCCGAACAAATCCTTTCCACCATGCAAACCAACGCCGGTATGGGTATGATTACCATGAACCAGGCTTTGGGGGATTTGTATATCCAAAAGAAAATCAGCTATCAGGAAGCGATTGGCCACTCGGGCGACCCGTCCGGCCTGAAAACGTACTTACAGCAAAAACTGGGTACGGGGAACTTCAAATAAAAAAGTTTGTTTACCACACGGAGCGCGTTTTACAGCGCTCCGTTTTTTTGTGTTTTTGAAACCCCCGCCTGTGCCGGGCCCATAAAAAAACCGCCCTCTTGCCAAGGGCGGTTGCGGGAGAAACTTTTTTTACGGGCACACGCGGATAAAATAGTTGGTGCCCACGGCATCGGCTATTTCCAGCGGTACTTCTTCTACAAAGGCGTTTTGGGTCCAGCCGCTTTGGTACGGCGCTTTTAAGTTAAAGCTCGTTTTGGCGGTCACCATGCCCCATTTATAATCGGTCAAATTCGCCTTGCTGTTGGTGCGGAAAGAAAACGTGAGCGACGTATCCCGGTTGAGGAAAGACGGCGCCATATACGCTTTACGCAGGGAGCCGGCGTTGCCTTCTATAAATTGGGCGGGGGCAATTACAATCAAAACCTCGTCTGTCCGTCCGAAAGCGGCGGCCTCGTAATGGGGTTGCAAAATTTCGGTCCACGCGCGCAAGTTGTTTTGCACGGAACCGCCCGGTTGCTGTTTGAGCGGAATTAAAATAGCTTCCCCTTGCTGTAAAATCGTTTGCACTAAAATATCCGCGCCGTTTTCCTGCTGGAACCGCGCATAAGAGCCGGCGGTAAACAGCTGGTTGCTTTCCGGGAAGTACGGGCTGGCAACTACCAATTTTTTACCCGGATTGTTTTTGCGTACGGATTGAATCAATTTGCTTAATTGCCAGCGGGTGCCGTCGTTAATATCGGCGGCAATAAAAATGCGGTTGGCTTTACGGGTCAGGCGGTTGTAAGCAACGGAATTGACGTGTACAACATCCCGCTTTACATAAGGGGCGGCTTTGGCGGCGTGGGCACGCACGAACGAAACATCTTTAACGGCCGATTGGTATATAGGGGATGTTTTGCGCAAACTTTGGGCCAGTGCCCAGTGGGAGAGCGCATTTTTATCCCGGTTATTTTGAAAATTACGCACCCTCCACAGGCGGTTGGCCCGGAGCAGTGCTTCCGAAATTTGGGCATGCTGAACTTTTTTACCCGCGTTTTGGGTGGCAACTTTAAGGGTCGGCAATGTTTTGGCCGCTTTTTGTTCCGCATTGGAAACGGCTTTTTTGGCGGCGCCTTTCCACCCTTGCGCGTTGGAAAGGGCGGGGAAAGAGGTGCAAAGTAGGGCAGTTATCAAAAAAGTTAGCGTGTTCTTCATACTTTTATTATAAAGGGCTCCGCTTTGCTTGGCAAGGGCCAAAAGTCCTAGGCGCTCATAGGCCCATCGGAAAGGGTTTGCTTATCACGCAGTTTGCGGTGGTAAGTAATGGCAAAGCGGTGTACTTCGTCGCGTATTTCCATTAAAAGGTTTAGGGCCGGGTCACCCAGCGGCAGTTTAATGCTTTGCGCCGCGCCGGGCAGATAAATGCCCTCGTTGGTTTCGGCCAGCGCAATAAACGGGATATACAAGCCCGCGCGTTCAAAGGCGTTCATGGCGGCGTGAATTTGGCTCTTGCCGCCGTCTAACAAAATAAGGTCCGGCGTTTGGGTGGGGTCCCGCTTGATTTGGCGCAGGCGGCGGAAGACGTTTTCTTCCATCATGGTAAAATCACTGCCGCCGCGTTCCGGCAGTTTGGAGCGTATTTTGAAACGGCGGTAATGTTCGTGGTTTTTTTCTCCGTTGATAAAGCACACCATGCAGCCCACCGCTTCGCGTCCGAATAAATGGGAGTTATCAAACGCTTCTATGTGGGAGGGTATTTTGTGCATGCCGATAACCTGCGCCAAGCGTTTTAGTTTATCCGTATTATCCATGGCGGTGACGATTTGCTGTTCGTTAAATTGACCCACCAAAACGCGCTCTTTCATGTGGGTTAAGGCGCTTAAAAAATTGCGGTAAACGGCCGCTTGTTCATACTCCAAATTTTGGGCGTGGCGGCGCATGAGGGCCGTAATACTGCGGGTGATGTTTTCAAAATCCCCGGATAAAAATAACGCCATGCGTTCGGCCAGTTGGCGGTAATGTTCGTACGAAATTTTCCCCGCGCAGGGGGCCGGGCATTGGCCGGTGTGGTAATAAATACAAGTGTTTATTTTGCGCTCGTCTAACGGCTTTTCGCGCGAAAAACTCCACTTGCACGGGCGCAAAGGGGCGTATTTGCTTTTCCATAAAAAGCGCAGTAAACTTTTAACAATGCTGGATTTGGGGTATGGCCCAAAGTATAAATCTTTGCCGGGAATGTGCCGCCGGGTAAGCAAAACGCGGGGGAAGTCTTCGCTCATGGTCAGTTTCAAATACGGGTAGCTTTTGCCGTCTTTGCCCAGGGAGTTAAAAAACGGTTGGTAGCGCTTGATGAGCTTTTCTTCCAGCACCAGGGCGTCGCGCTCGCTGGCGGTGGTGATGTAGTCTATCTTAGCGATTAACGGCAGTAAACAGGGCAGTTTCCAACCGCGCGAATAGAGGTTGGATTCCTGAAAATATTGCTTGACCCGGTCCGACAAGTTTTTGGCCTTGCCGATGTAAATAATGGTGCCTTCTTTGGCACGCATAATATAAACGCCGGGCTGGCGGGGCAAAAGTTCAATTCTGTAATCCATTATTTATATTTTAACATTTCCCCCAAAATAAACGCATGCGGGACAAAATGTTAGGAAGAAATAGCCATAAAACACATTTTTTTGCTAAAATAAATAAAGCAAAAGATATTGTATCGTTTTCTGCGTAAGCCGAGGCAACTAAAAAAAAGTTGACCCGGCAGGCTATAATTAAATACAATATATATAACAGATTTTTGTATAGAGGAAATGCTAAATGGCTAAATTGAAAACCGGTAGACATACCAGCGCTTTGAAAGCCCAGCGCCAAGCTGAGAAGAGAACTTCCCAGAATAAAGGGCTGATTAAAAAGGTCCGCGTGGCCACCAAAACCGTAAAAGCCGCCGTTGCTACGGCCGCCGCTACGCTGAACGAAGATTTGAAAAAAGCGGAATCTTGCATTGACAAGGCTGCCAAAAAGAATGTAATTCATTGGAAAACGGCCGCCCGCAAAAAATCCCGCTTGGCTAAAGCCGCCAACAAAGCCGCGGCCGCCAAATAAGTTTTTTGCAACCCAAAAACACTCCCGGAAAGGGAGTGTTTTTTTATATATTAACGCTGCGCCCTGCCGCGGGCGCGGCATATAAAAACTTGTAGAGCTCGCCCATATAAAGTATAATATACTTACCGGTAGGTAAAAACTATAAAAATTATTTTAATTATGAAAAGAAAGTTAATGGTATTGTTGCTCTGTTTATGCCCGTTGGCGGCATACGCGGCTGAAAAGCCTGTTTTTACCCACAAAGCGGGGGAAGTGGCCCTCGGTTTGGGGGTCAAAAGTTCCACCCCCGGTTTGGGGACGGATTGGGGCGAGTTTAATATAGAAAACCGCACCACGGGGGTAGCGCATGACGCCAAGCCCGGCACTCCCAGCATTGGTGGGGATTTGCAGGCGGTGTATTTTGTTAATTCGTGGCTGGCGGTGGGGGCATCCGTAGGAGATGAATATTTTGACCATGATATTGCCAGCGGCGTGGAAAAAGACATTGATACCTCTATTAAAAACGGTTTGTTTTTGGTGCGTGTGTATGCCAATCCGCAAAGCCGCTATAAAGTGTATTTCCCGCTAGCGGTGGGCGTGGCGCGTATAGACAGCCGTGCGGATTTAAGCCCGGCGGAGCATTTTAAGTATACGGGTTTTGCCGCCCATGCCGGGGTGGGGGTGGAACAAATTTTTAATGAACATTGGGCCCTGGCGCTTGAAACGCGCTATAACTACAATAAATTCCACCGCACGCTTACCAACGCCCATAACGAAGTCTACCGCGTGTATCCGTCTATTAACTATATTTCCATGTCTTTGCGGTTGGATTACCGTTTTTAGTTCGGGGGGCACTTTTCCTCCGCCAAGGAAAAACAGTGAACCATAAAAAAGCCGGAGCGTAAAGCTCCGGCTTTGGTGTGTTATGGAAAATTTATTTATTAAATAAAGTAAGCAAAATCCCCTTTAGCATAATTTTGGGGTCTGCGGCGGTAGAGGTTTTGAAGGCGGAGTCCGCTTCTATAATTTTATCCAGCGTGCGCTTAAACGCGGCTTGCGCGGGCATAGCGCGTGCCTGGTTGACCAGGCGGCTTTCCCAAAACATGAGCCCCGCCGCGCGCAGGATTTCGCTTTGCGGCAGGCCCGCTTCCGCCAGGCGTTTTACCCGCGCCATTTTTAAGATAGGGAACGTCATTTTGCTTAAAATACCCACAGGTTCTTCGCCGTCATCTACCAGTTTATCCACCAGCATAATGGCACGGCGGCGGTCACACGCGGTAATGGCGTTGGAAAGCTCAAAGGGGTTTTCTTCTTTGGAAAAACCAATGCATGCCAGCACATCTTGCTTGGTGATTTTTTTATCCGCGCGGTCCAGCGTATACAGGTAGAGTTTTTCTATTTCCTGCTCCATGGCGGCCAATTCCCCGCCCACGGCTTCGCATAACACGTCCAGCGCGTCAAAATCCGGCTGGAGCCCTTTTTCCTGCATTTTATTGCGGGCCCACAGGTTTAATTCGTCCCGTTTAAGCTCGGCAAAATCCGCCACACAACCGGCGTCGGCCGCCAGCCCGGCCAGGTTTTTTTCCGTCTTTATTTTTTTAGAATCGTTATGCGTCAGTACCAGCGTGGTGGTGGGGAGCGGATTATTTAAGCAGCGCAGGAGCGCTTCTTTAGGCTCTTTACGGATTTTTTCTATCCCCGTTAAAATCACCATGCGGGTATTGGAAAAAACCGGCGCGGTGTTGGCTAATGTAAGCGCCTCGCTCCAATCGGCCTTGTCGGCCTCACTGCGGTAAATATTAAAATCGTCCGGCTGGAGGATTTTAATTAATTCATTAATTACCTGGTTTTTACGGTAGACATCTTCCCCCGTCAATAAATAAACGGGGGAAACGGTACCGGCTTTTAATTGGGTAAATAATTTTTCCGCAGTGATTTTTGCCATTTTTAATTTATTGGGTAATGGTGGTATATTCCGGGTTATTCATTACTTTCTTTTTGTTTTCGCTCATTACGGAGCCAAACCCGTCTACCGTGCGTTTGATAATATCTTTGGAAAGTTTTTTCCAAATTACATCACGCGCCTGCACTTCCGTCATGCCGCCGGGCAAGGTGGAGGCGGAGTAAATTTGCGTGCCCAAAAAGGCGGGCTCGCGCCAGACCGGGGCATTGGTGGATTTATCAATAAATACCACGTCCAGTAATACTTCCATGCGGTACACGGTGGGGATTAACTGGCTGTCATACTGTATGGGCACATTTAAGTAGCGGCTGATGGTGGTGACCACCACGCCTTCCGCCCCGTTGTTTTCCGGCACGATTTGGTAAGAGCCGTTTTGCAGGAATTGGTCGTACAATTCAATGTAAAACTTGTCTTCCAAGGTAAAAACTTCCGTGCGGTTGAGTACCGGGCGTACGGCAATTTTTTTGATGTGCTGGGGCATAATTTGCGCTTGCGGCTTGTAAATTACGCCTTCGCCCGCGCAGGCGGCCAATAACAGGCCGCCCAGCAGGGTGCAAATGGTTTTTTTCATAGTAAACCTCTATTTTTTAGGTGCGGCCACAATGCTTACCATGCGGCCGGGGATTACAATTATTTTCTTAATTTCAAACCCTTCCAAATTGCGTTGCACTTTGGCACTGGCTAAAGCCAATTTTTCGGTTTCTTCCCGGGTGGCTTTGGCAGGTACTTGTATGCGGTCACGCACTTTGCCGTTTATTTGCACCCCTAATTCCAGGGTGTCATCCTGCATAAGCGCGGCGTTGGCTTGCGGCCAGGCGCTTTTTACCAGGAACCCTTCATACCCGCGCAGTTGCCAGATTTCTTCCGTTAAATGCGGGGCAAACGGGTGGAGGAGTTTTAAGAAAGTTTCAAACGTATTTTTGCTTACTTGCGTTAGTTTGCCGGCTTCGTTAAACAGCACCATTAAGCCGGAAATAGCCGTATTAAAGCGGAAGTTCTCAATATCTTCGTTAATTTTAACAATGGTTTTATTTTTGAGGATTTCCAACTTGCGCTCGTCAGCTTCGTCTTTCAGCTGTACCTTTTCGCCCCATTGGGCTACGCGGCGCAGGAAACGGCTGATGCCTTCAATGCCTTTCATATCCCACGGTTTGCTGGCTTCAAACGGCCCCATGAACATTTCGTACATGCGGAACGCATCCGCCCCGTATTGGGATAAAATTTCATCCGGGTTAATGACGTTCTTTTTGGATTTGGACATTTTTTCAATCAGCGGGGAAAGTTCTTCTCCGGTGGTTTTTAAGAATGCCTTGCCGTCTTTGAAGTCAATTTCGCTATAAGCGTGGTAATTGCCCATTTTATCCCGGTAGGAATAGGCCAAAATCATACCTTGGTGGCGTAATTTTTGGAACGGCTCTTTGTGGCTTACAACGCCCAAATCAAACAAAACTTTATGCCAGAACCGCGCGTATAACAAGTGGAGTACCGCGTGTTCCGCGCCGCCGATGTAGCAATCCACCGGGCCGTAAGCCTTTTCAATGGCGGGGTCTACTAAAGCGTTCTCGTTATGCGGGTCCATATAGCGCAGATAATACCAGCAGGAACCGGCCCATTGGGGCATGGTGTTGGTTTCGCGCTTGGCCGGGCCGCCGCAGTGCGGGCAGGTGGTGTTGACCCAACTGTCCACCGTGGCCAGCGGGGATTCCCCGGTGCCGGACGGCGCAAATTTTTCCACTTCCGGCAGGCGTAGCGGCAACTGGTCTTCCGGCAGAGGCACTACCCCGCATTTGGGGCAGTGGACGATGGGGATAGGCTCGCCCCAATAGCGTTGGCGGGCAAACACCCAATCGCGCAGTTTGTAAGTGGTTTTGGCGTTGCCGCAGTGGTGTTCTTCCAACCATTTAATCATGGCGGCTTTGGATTCTTTCACCCGCAGGCCGTTCAAAAAGCCGGAATTGACGAGTTCCCCGTCGCCGGTGAAGGCTTCTTTTTCTACACCTTGTTCACTCTTAATAACTTCAATAATATCCAAACCGAATTTTTTGGCGAAGGCGTAGTCGCGTTCGTCGTGGGCGGGCACGGCCATAATGGCGCCTGTGCCATAACCCATAAGGACGTAGTCGGACGTCCACACCGGGATTTTTTTACCGTTTACCGGGTTGACGGCATACGCCCCGGTAAATACGCCGGTTTTTTGTTTGTTGAGGTCGGCGCGTTCAAAATCGCTCTTTTTGGCGGAATCGGCCTGATATTTTTCCACCGCGTCTTTTTGTTGGGGCGTTGTAATGGTTTTTAATACCGGGTGTTCCGGCGAAACCACCATATAAGTAGCCCCGAAAAGGGTATCCGGGCGGGTGGTAAAAACGGTAATGGTTTCGTTCGTGCCGTCTATGTTAAAAGTGACGTTCGCCCCCTGGGATTTGCCAATCCAGTTTTTTTGCATGGTCAGCGTGCTTTCCGGCCAATCCAAGGTGGGTAAATCTTCCAGTAAGCGTTCGGCATACGCGGTAATGCGCAAAATCCACTGGCGCAGGGCCTTGCGTTCAATTTCGTGCCCGCAACGTTCACACTTGCCGTTAAATACTTCCTCGTTCGCTAGCCCGGTTTTGCAGGACGGACACCAGTTTATCGGTACGGTGGATTCATACGCTAAGCCTTTTTTGAAAAGCTGCAGGAAAATCCATTGGGTCCATTTATAATAGTGGGGGTCCGTGGTGTCAATTTCGCGCGCCCAATCGTACGCCAGGCCGATAGATTTAATTTGGCGTTTGAAATTGGCAATATTTTTTTGCGTAGTTTCGCGCGGGTGAATCCCGGTAGCGATGGCGTAGTTTTCCGCCGGCAAGCCGAAAGCATCCCACCCCATCGGGTGCAGGACGTCGTAGCCGTTCATTAATTTGAAGCGCACCAAAATATCAGATGCGGTGTACCCTTCCGGGTGCCCCACATGTAGCCCCGCGCCCGACGGATACGGGAACATATCTAAACAATAAAACTTTTTGCCGTTAGGCATTTTGGGGCTGGCAAAAAGGTTGGCTTTTTCCCAGCGGTCTTGTTGCTTCTTATCTATTTGCGGAAAATTATCAATACTCATAAGTCTATTTTATCAATTTTTACGGCTAAATAAATGCTTTTTGTATTGCGCGGGCGGCAGATAAAAATTTTGCCCCGCTTTCCGGCTGTTAAAAGCCGGGGCGCAACGCCCTGCCTGCCGTTATTTAATAGGGGTTGTTTTGTTTTTTTTTTTTTTATAAATTTTGTTTTTAGCAAAATTTATCAAAAAGAGAGGTCTTTAATGAAAAACGCAACTATCAGCCGTTTAGGCGGCTTTACGCTTATTGAATTATTGGTGGTGGTACTGATTATCGGCATTTTAGCCGGGGTGGCACTGCCGCAATATGAGGTAGCCGTCTTAAAATCCCGCTACTCCAATATGGTGGCGGTGTTGGGCACTATCCGCGCGGCGGAAGAAGCCTATTATTTGGCCAACGGGAGCTATGTGGATAATACAGATTCGTTGGATATTTCGGAATTATCCGGTTGTACTTCCCGGCCGGGGGATGGCGATGGGGCTATTGTCTGTAAAAATTTTACCATAGACATAAATGCCGGGTATGCTAATAATAATCCTGCGGCATATTTACAAAACCGTTTGGCGTATGTGCATTACCAGGATTTTAGTACCACCAAGGCCGGCCAGCGGGAATGTTGGGCAAAAATAGGGGATAAAGCGGCCAACCAGGTTTGTTTAAGTATGGGCGGAACCTTAAACGGCACCAAAAGCGGAGTGACTGTAGCTGGCGGAAGTATAAATTTATATACATTACATTAATTTTTACCCCGCCCGGTGCGGGGTTTTTTATGTTGTTATTCCGGGCGGCGTTTTAGGAATGTGGCAATTTTTACGGGGTCGCCTAAAAAATAATCTTTTTGCGCGTGGAAATTGCCGTCTAATTCCATAATCCACGGTGTGGCAGGCGGCACGACCAAAGTTTCCACCGCGGCGGGCGGAAGTTGCTTAAAATAACAGGCTAACGCACGCAGTAAATCTTCGTGCGCGGCTACCAGTATCGTATCCGCTTGGGCAAACGCGGGGAAAATTTCCTGTCGGAAAAAAGCCAACGCGCGCGCTTGCGCCATTTGCAGGGATTCTCCATTTGGTGCCGTGATTCCGGCCGGAACCAAGGCTTGTGCGGCGCGGTTATCGGCCCGGGGAATAGGGCAGGCGGTAAAGGTGCGCCGCCATAATAACACTTGTTCCGGGCCGAATTGGCGGCCCGCTTCCGCGCGGGTGAGCCCTTGCACGGCCCCGTAGTGGCGCTCGTTTAATTGCCAAGCGGGAGTGGCGGAAATTTGCAAACCCGCCGTTTGCAAGGCGTTTTGCAGTGTTTGCCGCGCGCGCACCAGTTTGGAAACATACGCCCGTTGGGGAAGTATGCCTGCTTGACGGAGTAAAACCCCGGCTTGCCGGGCTTGTTCCTTTCCTGCGGGCGTTAAAGCGCAATCATCCCACCCGGTAAAACGGTGGGAAAGGTTGTATTCGCTCTGTCCGTGGCGCAAAAAAATCAGGCGTTTCATGGTTTAACCCCGCGGATGAAATTTTTTATGCTTTTCTTTCAGGTCGGCCACGTCTAAATGCGTATAAATTTGGGTGGTAGCCAAGTTGGCGTGGCCCAGCATTTCCTGCAAACTGCGCAAATCGGCCCCGCCCTGCAATAAATGGCTGGCAAAAGTATGGCGGAACAAGTGCGGGTGGAGCGGTTGGGAAATGCCCGCCTTGCGGCCCAAGTCGGCCAAGTCTTTCCATACGCTTTGGCGGCTGATTTTGCGGCCGTGGCGGTTCAAAAAAAGTTCCGAGCCGACTATTTTATCCGCAAATGTGGCTTCGCGCACGTCCAAATAATATTTTAACCGTTGGCAGGCTTGCGGATGAATGGGCACAAAACGCTGTTTGCCCCCTTTGCCAAACGCCAATACCCACCCTTCCTGCGTGTTGACGTTTTCTATGCGCAGGTTAATCAGTTCGCTTACGCGCAGGCCCGCGGCATACAACAGTTCCACGATGGTCAGCGTGCGGATTTCGTCAAACTTTTTGGCGGGATAGGATAGCAGGCGGTCCATTTCCTGCCGGGTAAGCTGTTGGGGAATTTTTTGCGCCAGTTTGGGGGATTTGAGAAAGCGGGTGGGGTCGTCCGTAATTATTTCTTCCACCAGTAAAAACTTATAAAAGCATTTTACCGCCTCCATTTTGCGGAAAACGCTGGTGGTGGAGAGCTGTTCCACCATGCGCAGTTGGTAGAGGTATTTATCTAAAAATTCCGGCGCGATGTTTTGGGGCTCTACCTCGTTTGCCAGGCAGTATTCCAAAAAACTTTCCACGTCGGAACGGTACGCCGACACCGTATTGGGGGAAAGTTGGCGTTCAAAGGTTAAATGGTTGGCAAAATCCGTCAGCAGGTCCGCCTGGGTCACGGGCGCACCTCCGGCACCGGATGCGCGGTAAATACGCATACATCTTTGCCAAACAGGTACGGTTCGCGGTCTTCTTCCAAATTGTAATCAAACGAAAACTGCATTAAATGGTACTGCGTGCAAAGCGGCATCAGTACCGGCGGTTTGGGCGCTTGCGCCGCTTGCGGGGCGTTTTCTTTAGACAGGGGAATGAGGGTCATTTGGTGGCCCGGCGCGTAATACTGGAGCATAACTTGCAAGGCTTTATCCGGGTAGCCGGTTTTGGCGGTATCCACATATACGGGTTGCCCGGGCCAGTTTTGGCTGATAAAGCTAAAAGCATCTTTCAGGCCGGTAAATTCCGCGGTCAACAGGTAGTCCAAATTCCAAAAGTGGGCGGTCCAGGCGGCGGCAAGGAGCGGGAAAAGCACAATTAACAGGCGGTGCCGTTCGTACAAGTGGTACAAACAACCGGCAATTAATACTAAAATGGGGGGCATAAAGGATAAAAAGTAGCGGTCCAACCATAAATTATATTTTAAGGAAACCACCGCCACCACCGCTAGCAACAGGCCGATTTGCACCACAGGCAAAATAATGCTTGCGTTTAAGAGTAAGCGTTTTTTTTGCGTGTGAACCAGGGAAACGGCAGAAAGAATCAGAAGAACCAAAATGCCACCCACCAGGGCAGGGCTTCCAAATAAAAATTGCAAAATGTCCCAAGTGGCGCGGGCCCAAGGCACCACATACCACCAAGTGCCGGCGGGGGCAGACATAATCAAATAAGTATTAATCACCCACGGGAACCAAGCGGCAAATACCGCTGCCGTGCCCCAAAAGGCGGTCGCGCGCCCTGTTTTATAATAGCAGGCGTATAAAAACACTACTAACGCGGTAATAAAAAACAGGCCGGAGCAAAAATAATGCAAATAGGAGCCGAGTAAACCAATGATAAAAAAGGCGGCCCAGGTTTTGGCAGACGGATTTTTTTGCCGGGCCAGTGCGTCAATAATGCCTAAAGCCAATAGAGTAAACGCCATGCCGGCCCACACGGCAAAAGAGTAGGCGCGGATGTAGAGCCCGAATGCCACCAAAATAAACGAACACGCCGTCAGCGCGGTAAGCATAAACTTTTTAAGTTTCGGCCAAGCGGCGGGGGCCAAAAAATAGGCGGTGGGCACGGTGGCCAGGGAAGCGAGTGTATTAAACAACCGCATATAAAACGGCTCCGCGGGGAACAGATGGTTCCAACCGTACAGCAGGATGTTATAGAGGGGCAAATTGACGTCTTTTAGCAGAATTTCGTGCCAAATATAGGAAAGTTTCAAGCCGGGCCAGGACGTAGCCAGCGAATAAAGTTCGTCGTAGGCCAGGCCGGAGGATAAATGGGCCAACCGTTGCCAGAACATATACACTGCCAACACGGCAGATATACTTACGCAGACTGCGGTTAAAACGGAAGAAAATTTTTTCATATATATTTATTATAGGAAATTCCGCCCTTAGGCCGCGGGATAAATGTTCGGCAGGGGAAAAGATTGCGCAGGTGCGGTGGGCGGTGGCCCGCGGGACAAATGGGGGGGATGAAAAAAATCGCGTGTGCGGGCGTGCGGTTGGCGGGTGCGCGGTGGGGGCGTGCGGAATAAATGCGCGGCGGGGAAACAGGCGCCGTCCGGGGGAAATGAAAAAGCCCCGCGGGGTGCGGGGCCTTTTACGGTTTTGCAAGTTTGTGCCAGTTATTTTTTAGCCGTTTTTTTAGCGGGAGCCGGTTTGGCGGCTTCCTGCGCTTTTTGGGCGGCTTCTTCTTCGGACAGTTGTTTGCCGTCGTAGTGGATGCCTAAATACTTTACAAATAATTTGTCTTGTATTTCGTTGGCGAGGTCCGGGTTGTCCACCAGGTATTGGCGGGCATTATCTAACCCTTGCCCCAGTTTTTCATCCCCGTACAGGAACCAGCTGCCGCTCTTTTCAATATAGCCCGCTTCCACGCCTTTATCAATAATGCAGGCTTCGCGGGAAATACCTTGGCCCAAAATCATCATAAATTCGGCCTGGCGGTACGGCGGCGCAACTTTGTTTTTGGTCACTTTGGCGCGTACGCGGGTGCCGATAATTTCGTCCCCTTTTTTGATGTTTTCAATGCGGCGCACGTCTATACGCACGGACGAATAAAATTTAAGCGCCAGCCCGCCGGGGGTGGTTTCCGGGTTGCCGAACATCACGCCGATTTTCTGGCGGATTTGGTTAATAAAAATAATGCTGGTTTTGGTTTTGCTCAAAATGCTGGTCAGTTTGCGCAAAGCCTGGCTCATCAGGCGGGCCTGTAAACCGACGTGCGCGTCGCCCATTTCGCCTTCAATTTCCGCTTTGGGAACCAGGGCGGCTACGGAGTCTATAATAATTAAATCAATCGCGCCGGAGCGGACGAGCTTTTCGGCAATTTCCAGGGCTTGTTCGCCGGAGTCCGGCTGGGAAACAAGCAGTTCGTCCACATTTACGCCCAAGGCGGACGCATACACCGGGTCTAATGCGTGTTCCGCATCAATAAAAGCTACCGTACCGCCCATTTTTTGCGTTTGGGCCGCAACGTGCAGGGAAAGGGTTGTTTTACCGCCCGCTTCCGGCCCGTAAATTTCAATTACGCGCCCGCGCGGCAGGCCGCCCACCCCCAGGGCCAAGTCCAAAGACAATGCCCCCGTAGGGATAGCTTCTACTTTTTTAATATTGCTGTCGCCCAGTTTGCAAATGGCTTCTTTGCCAAACGCTTTTTCAATCTGGCCGAGGGCCAAATCCAAGGCTTTTTGTTTGTTTGCGTCCATTGGTATCCTCCAGTTAAATTGCCACCGCGTTTTTGGGTTTAGAAGCGGCGTTGCTAAAAGTTAATTTTTGGGTATCTTTATTTAAGTCCACCCGGATAACCGTTCCCGGGGCATAGCGGCTGGTTAAAATATTTTCCGCCAGCGGGTCTTCCAACTCCCGCTGTAAGGTGCGCAGTAAAGGCCGCGCGCCGTATTTGGCATCAAAGCCGCGTTCAATCAAAAAGTTTTTGGCGCTGTCCGTCAGTTCCAGTTCCAATTCTTTATTGGCCAGTTTGTCGTCCACCTCTTCCAAAGCAAGGTCTAAAATTTGGGCGATGTTTTCTTTGGTGAGCGCATGGAAAACCACAATTTCGTCAATACGGTTGATAAATTCCGGGTTGAAGGTCTTTTTTACTTCGTCCATAACCCCTTGGCGCATATCCTGGTATTGTTGTTCTTCGGTGGTTTTGGCGGCAAAACCCAAATTACTGCCTTTGTTGGTAATTTCCCGCGCGCCCACGTTGGAAGTCATAATCACCACGCAGTTTTTGAAGCTCACTTTGTGGCCCAGCGTATCGGAAAGGTAGCCTTCGTCCAATACTTGCAACAGAATGTTGTAAATATCCGGGTGGGCTTTTTCCAATTCGTCCAACACGACCACACTGTACGGGCGGCGGCGGACGGCCTCGGTTAATTGGCCGCCTTCTTCGTAGCCCACATAGCCGGGCGGCGCCCCGATTAAGCGGGAAACGGCAAATTTTTCCATATATTCGGACATATCCAACCGAATCATGGCATCTTCGTCCCCAAACAGGAAGCTGGCTAAACTTTTGGCCAGTTCCGTTTTACCTACCCCGGTGGGGCCTAAAAATAAAAATCCGCCGATGGGTCTGTTCGGGTTGCCCAGGCCGGTGCGGTTGCGGCGGATAGCCTGCGAAACCGCGCGCACGGCTTCTTCCTGCCCGATAATACGCTCGTGGAGGTGTTCTTCCATGTGCAAAATTTTATCCGTTTCGCTTTGGGTGAGCCGCGTGACGGGAATGCCCGTCCATTTGCTGGCCACCAGGGCAATATCTTCTTTGGTCACTTCGGGCTGTTTTTGTTCCCGTTCTTCCTGCCATTTCTTTTTCAGGTGGTCTATATAATTTTTCAGGCGGTCTTCGGTATCTTTGGCCGCGGCGGCTTTTTCAAATTCTTTATTGGCCAGGGCCTGGTCTTTTTCTTCTACCGCCTGGTTGTATTCTTTCTGTTTTTCTTTAATTTCGGGCGGCAAGACGGCGTTTTTTAAGCGCGCCCGCGCACCGGCTTCGTCAAACAGGTCAATGGCTTTATCCGGCATGGCGCGGTCCGTAATATAGCGGTCCGCAATCGCGGCGGCGGCGCGCAGGGCGTCGTCGGCATATTTTACTTTATGGTGTTGCTCGTATTTCGCGCGGATGCCTTTTAAGATAGTGATGGTTTGCTCCACATCCGGCGGGTCTACCGTAATGGGTTGGAAGCGGCGCTCCAAGGCGGTGTCCGTTTCAATGTATTTGCGGTATTCGTCAAAGGTGGTGGCGCCGATACATTGTACTTCCCCGCGGGCCAACGCCGGTTTTAACATATTGGAAGCATCAATGGAGCCTTCCGCCGCACCCGCGCCGATAATGGTGTGCAGTTCGTCAATAAAAATAATGGCATCTTTGGCGGCGGCAATTTCGTCAATAATGTTTTTGAGCCGCTGTTCAAATTCGCCCCGGTATTTGGTGCCGGCTACCACAGAGGCCAAATCTAACGCCAGTAAACGCTTGCCGTTTAATACGTCGGAAATTTCCCCGCGGGCAATTTTTTGGGCGAGCCCTTCCACAATAGCGGTTTTGCCTACGCCCGGCTCCCCTAGTAGCACCGGGTTGTTTTTGGTGCGGCGGGCTAAAATTTGTACCAAGCGTTCAATTTCTTCGTCGCGGCCGATAACCGGGTCCAGCGCGTTGTTTTTGGCAAGCGCGGTTAAATCCCGCGTGTATTCGTCCAGCGTGGGGGTTTTGCTTTTCTTTTTGGTTTGCGCGGAGCGGCTTGTTTCCCGGGCGGTTTCTTCCGGGTTGTCGGCAGAAAGGTCTTCCGTCAAATCCCCGGGTTCCGCATCCCCGATGTAATTTAATATGCTGTCGCGCACATGGGTTAAATTAAGGCCCAGGTTTTCCAAAATTTTGCAGGCCATACCTTCTTCTTCCCGTATGAGCCCCAGTAAAATATGTTCCGTGCCGATGTGTTGCGTGCCTAACAGTTGGGATTCTTCCACAGAAAATTCCAGCACTTTTTTGGCGCGGGGGGTAAACGGAATTTCCCCCAGGAGCATAATGGTATCGCCAATGCCTACCATTTTTTCAATCTCCAGGCGCACTTTGCGGAAAGTGACCCCCAACCCCGTTAAAATTTTGTTGGAAACGGTGCCGTCTATGGCGGCAAGGCCCAATAAAATGTGTTCCGTGCCTACATAATCATGGTTGAGACGTTTGGCTTCTTCCTGCGCGATAAGAATAATTTTTTGCGCGTTTTCGGTAAATCTTTTTGGCATTTTATACCCCTGTTAAAAAACTCTTACTATCATTATATAAAAATAAAACGCGGGGAAATCATCAGCCGTGCGGGGGGTGGTGTTTTTGGTATAATACCTATATATATGAACCAAGAATTGTGTGCCCGGGCCGCCCGCATAAAAGCCATTTTAACGGATGTGGACGGAATTTTAACGGACGGAAAACTTAATTTTTTTACCCTGCCGGACGGCCGGGTGGACGAGTTCAAGAGCTTTAACGCTTTGGACGGGCTGGGCGCGCGTATGTGCCGCAGCTGCGGGCTGACGCTGGGTATTATTACCGGGCGGCGCCACCCCAGTACCATTTACCGGGCAAAAGCATTGGGTTTTGCCTATATTTACCAAGGTTTTTTAACCAAAACAGGCCCGCTGGAAGATATTTTGAAGCGGGAACATTTAACGCCGGAGGAAGTGGCGTTTATCGGGGATGACCTGACCGATTTGCCCTTGCTTAGGCGGGTGGGGTTGGCCGTCACGGTGCCCGGGGCGGTGGACGCGGTAAAAAAGGCCGCCCATTATATTACGGTGCGCGGCGGCGGCAACGGCGCCTACCGGGAAATGACCGATTTAATTTTAACCGCCCAAGGGAAAATGGAGCCTTTACTGGAACAAATTAACGCCTTCGGTTGGGCCCAAGCCCCGTCCCCGGAATTACAAATTATCACTTCCGCCGAAGGGATTAATTAGGATTAGCCATGAAAGGAAAATTTATCGTTTTAGAAGGGCCGGACCGTTGTGGTAAATCCACACAGGCCAAACTGTTGTATAACTATTTAATTTCCCGCGGATATGAAGCCGTGCTTACGCGCGAGCCCGGGGGAACCCCTACGGCGGAGCGTATCCGTCAAATCGTGCTAGAGCCGGGGGTGGATGTGCGCCCGATGGCGGAGCTGTTTTTGTATGAGGCTTCCCGTGCCCAACACACGCAGGAAAAAATCCTGCCCGCACTGGAAGCGGGAAAGGTGGTTATTTGCGAGCGCTACACCATGTCTACCTGTGCTTATCAGGGGTATGGGCGCGGTATAGATTTAACCACCATTGAAACCCTAAACAAAATTGCCACGTTGGGGCTCCAGCCGGATTTAACCCTTGTGTTTTTAATGTCCGATAAATACTTTACCGAACGCGGCGAATATTTATTTTCGGACCGGTTGGAGCAGGAAGACCAATCTTTCCGCCAAAAAATGCGTTTAGGATATAAAGAAATGGCGGCCCGTACGCCTGGCGCGTATTTGCTGGACGCGGACCGCAATATAGAGGAAATCCAAAAACAAGTGGAAGATTTGTTGGAAAAACACGGGATTGTGGAGGCAAATGCCGTTTGCTGAGCTGTTAGGCCAAAACAAGGCCATTACTTACTTAAAAGGCTTGGCTAAAAGCGGCCAGGTGCCGGGGGCTATGCTGTTTTTTGGTGATGAAGGTATCGGCAAAGCCAAAGCCGCGCTGGAATTTGCCAAGGCGCTTAATTGTTTGGACCCGCAAGCCCGGGCACAGGGGGATAGTTGCGGCGTATGCCAAAGTTGCCGCGCCATTGACCAAGGCACCCACCCGGATGTGACTTTTGCCGATTTTTTATACCAGGCCCGGTTGGAAGTAAAGAAAGATTTTTCCAGTAAAGGGTATGAAGACGAACTGGAAAAAGAATTAGCCAAACAACAACATATTAACGTGGATACCATCCGTGACGTGACGGCCAAGTCCCAGCAGAAAGCCTCCGCCGGCGGGTGGAAAGTGCTTATTTTGGATGCCGCCCAAACCATGCAGGCCGCGGCGGCAAACGCACTGTTAAAATTTATAGAAGAACCCCCTTATAAAACGTTATGGATTTTGATTACTTCCAAACGCTCCGTAATGCTTAAAACGATTTTATCGCGTTGCCAGCCGCTTGCTTTCAGCCCGTTGGCTCCGGCGGACGTAAAAGAAATTTTAACGCAAACCGGGTTTGACGGGGATAATTTGGATTTAGCCGCCCGGTATTCGGGCGGGTCGGTTTCGCGCGCCAAACGCGCGGCGGAGGCCCTGGCTTTAATGGCCGGGGTGGCGCAAGGCCCTGCGTGGCCGTGCGGTGTGGCGGCGGGGCTTTCCCGCACGTTGGCCGTCGGGCGTACGCAAGCGCAAAGTGTGTTAGACGTAATTATTGTTGCCTTGCATAACCAGTGGACCCGCGAAACGGACCCCCAAAAGGCTTTTTTAATGCGCAAAGATTTGAAGAAGTTTGAAGATTATAAACGGGCCATCACGCGCAATGTATCCCCCGCGTTGGTGTTGGAAACGGCGCTGATGAATTTAGACGGCCTGAATATTCAGATTTTTTAATACACCGGAGAAGAAACAATGACTAAAAAATTCTATGCAACCACGCCTATTTATTATGTGAACTCTGTGCCGCATATCGGGCACGCGTACACCACGGTAGCGTTGGATGTACTGGCCCGCTACAAACGCTTAAAAGGCGTTGATGTGCGCTTTTTAACGGGTACGGACGAACACGGCGCCAATATTGAAAAATCCGCCGCCGCCAAAGGGGTTTCGCCCAAAGCCTGGACGGACGAAGTTTCCGCCAAATACAAAGAAATGTGGAAAACGCTGAACATTTCTTATGATGATTTTATCCGCACGACGGATGAAAAACATGTGCAAGTGGTGCAAGCCATTTTTGAAAAACTGCTTAAAAGCGGGGATATTTATTTGGGCTCTTACGCCGGCAAATACTGCCTGTCTTGCGAACAGTATTATAACGAGAGCGAAATTTTGGAAGGCGGCCTTTGCCCGGTGCATAAACGCCCGCTGACGGAAGTACACGAAGAAACGTATTTCTTCAAATTGTCGCGCTACCAAGACGCCTTGCTTAAATTTTATGAAGAAAACCCCGGCTTTTTGAGCCCCAAATTCCGCGCGAACGAAATTATCAACTTTGTAAAAGGCGGCCTGCAAGATTTGTCGGTCAGCCGCACCAAAGTAGCATGGGGGATTCAAGTGCCCAGCAACCCCAAACATACCATTTATGTTTGGTTTGATGCGCTGATTAACTACATTACGGCCGCCGGGTACGGCACCTTAATTTGCCAAGACAAAACCCTGCACGAGGCCCAATTAAAACAAATCCGCGCGGAAAAGTTTGAAGATTTATGGCCGGCGGATTTACACATGGTGGGGAAAGAAATTTTCCGTTTCCACGCAGTTATTTGGCCGGCGGTGCTGATGGCGCTGGGATTACCTCTGCCCAAAAAAGTGTTTGCGCACGGTTGGTGGACGGTAGAAGGGGAAAAAATGTCCAAATCTTTGGGCAACATTGTAAACCCGGCCGAAGTGGCCGCCAAATACGGCACGGACCCCTTGCGCTTGTTCTTGTTTAGGGAAGTGCCTTTCGGCCAAGACGGCGATTTTTCCATGGCCAGTTTCAAAAACCGCTATAATTCCGATTTAGCCAACAACATCGGCAACTTGCTTTCCCGCACGCTGAATATGGCGGCTAAAAACATTGGCGAATTGCCGGAAAAAATTGAGGGCGATTATCCGCTCCTTCAAAAAGCGGCGCAAGTGGAAGCTACCATTGATAAAGCCTATGAAGAATTGGCTTTTGATAAAGTGCTGGAAGCTATTTTTGGCTACGGCGGCGACCTGAACAAACTGGTGGACGAAAAGAAACCGTGGATGTTGGCCAAGACGGATTTGCCCGCCGCCCAAGCGGTACTGCTGGAACTGGTGGCGTGTTTGCGCCATGTGGCAGTATGGTTGGAGCCGTTTATGCCCACGATTGCCAAAGAAATGCAAAAACGCTTACTGCCGGGGAAAATTGAAAAATACGCGCCGTTGTTCCCCCGGTTGGAAGATAAATAAAACGGTTTTTCTATCCGTTGATTTTAAGGAGCCCTTTTCAAAAGAGGGCTCTTTTTTATTACGGCCCGCCCGGCTGGACAGTGCGCCTAAAAAAATTTATACTAAACGTATGAAAAATATATTTTTACTGGTTTTGTGTTTAGGTTTTATAACTGCACCGGCCGGTGCGGCCGGAATCAACGATATTTTTAAGGCCGTCAAAAATGGGGATAAATCCACCGTTTTGGCTATGCTTAAAAAACACCCCAAATTGGTTTTGTCGCGGGATTCCAAAGGCAAAACCCCGCTATTGGTGGCGGTGGAGCAGAAAAATGTGGCTATGGCGGATTTGCTGTTGCGCCGCGGCTCCCGGTTTACGGCCAAATCAGCCAAGGGCACCCCACTGCATGTGGCAGTGCTGAACCAAGACGAGCCGATGATTCAGCTGATTTTAACTTCTGCCGCTAAAGTGGGGCCGGAACTGCCCGCGCGCCTGTGCAATACGCCGCGCGATTTGTATGACGAAATGTCTTTCTCTAGCGAGGACCACAGCACCCCCCTGCATTTGGCGGCCAAACAGTGCAACACCAAAATTTATAATTATTTGGTGGCGCAAGGGGGAAACCCGAATTTGCAAAACAATTCCGAAAAAACTCCCGCCCAACTGTTGGATTCCTGCTTAAAAAGTAAGCGGCAGATGGAGGAGGCCCAGCGGGCGAGGGAGGCCAGAAAAAGAGCGGCGGAGAGGGCCCCAAAAGATGACGGATTTTAGTGGATAACGGCTGGTGGTAAGCGGGGATTTCAATGCGCGGGGAACAAAATAACATTTTGTTCCCCGTTCGCATTTCGTGGGCAACATTTTTCCACCTTTGGCCGTCTGGTCGGTCCCTAGGGGCTTATGTGGCATACAGCCACACCGCGCCTAAACTAGCGGCGCAAAATCATCTTAAATTTGAAAAATCATGCTACCAACACTAACTCTTGTACTAGCACGAACGGCACAAAACAAAGCGCCGTTTCCCGCCTAGCCATTGCCGTTGCCGTTCGTTTTTGTCTTTGTCGTTGTTGTTTGCCGTTAAATGCCCCCTTTTGAACCTGTTTATAAAACCTATTTTGAACGGAATTATAAAGGCGTTTTATTTGTTTGACCGTAGGGAGTTGTAAAACGTCCGGCTCAAAATAGGTTTGTCCTGCGGACGGCGGCTCGGGTGCTAGCCTTTTTGCAAGGCGACCCGCAGGGTCTTTTTCTGCAATGAGAAAAAGAAGGGAGGGTTTGGGGTGCAACCCCAAGAGTAAACGCTCGGGGTGCTAGCTTTTTGCAGGCGGCCTGCAAGGTGCGGTCCGCAGGGTGCGGCGGGTAAAATAGGCCCGCACGGGCAAGGGAAAAAAGCGGGGGCCCGTGATAGACCCTAATTGAGATTGTACAACGGTTAGCTTAAATCTATCAAATGCCAGTTCTTTTCGTATAGTTGTATCAGGCGTTGTTTGAATAATTGGTGGGCAGGTTGTAAAAGGGCCGGGTCCTGCGTTAAAAGTTCGTCGCGGTCTTCTATGGCCCAAGTTAAAATATCGCGGTCCTTAAAAAAATCGCCCGCCTTAAATTCCAACTCCCCGCTTTGGCGGGTACCCAAAATTTCCCCGGGGCCGCGCAACTGCATATCGCGCTCCCCAATCTTAAAACCGTCGCAGGTGCGGCAGATAATATCCACGCGCTCTTTGGCAATACTGCCGGCGTGTTCGGCCACTAAAATACAGTAGCTGGCGTGTTCCCCGCGCCCCACGCGCCCGCGCAACTGGTGCAAGCTGGCCAGGCCAAAGCGTTCCGCGTTTTCTATCACCATAACCGTGGCGTTTTTTACGTCAATGCCTACTTCAATAACCGGGGTGGCTATTAAAATATCCGTCTTGTGGGCGGCAAAATCCGCCATGACGGCTTCTTTTTCTTCCTGGGTCATTTGCCCGTGGAGCATGGCCAAACGGAATTGCGGAAACACCGTTTTTAATTTTTCAAATTCCTCGCTGACGGCCTTGGCGGAGATTTTTTCGCTTTCTTCAATCAGCGGGTAGACAATATACGCCTGCCGCCCTTTTGCCACTTCGTCCGTCACGCGCATAAAAGCCAGTTTTTCCGTGGCGGCTTCCGTTTGAATAGGTTGGCGGCCGGGGGGAAGCTCCGTTAAGGTGGAAACTTCCAAATCCCCATAAAAAGCCAGGGCCAACGTGCGGGGGATAGGAGTGGCCGTCATGGTGAGCAAATCCAACTTGGCGGTTTTTTCTTTTAATTGGGCGCGTTGGCGCACCCCAAAGCGGTGCTGTTCGTCAATAACGGCTAAACGCAGGTTGGCAAATTTTACGTCTTCTTGTATTAAAGAATGGGTGCCCACGATAATTTGGATAGTGCCGTCTTGCAGCTCTTTCAAAATTTTGCGTTTGGTGGCGGCCTTGGTGCTGGAAGTTAAAATGGCCGTTTTTACGCCCAGGGCTTTGAGCATTTTTTCAAAGGTAATAAAATGTTGTTCCGCTAAAATTTCCGTCGGAGCCATCAGCGCGGCCTGGTAGCCGTTTTCTGCCGCCAGCAGCATGGCGCACAACGCCACCACCGTTTTGCCGGAGCCTACATCCCCCTGTAAAAGGCGGTTCATGGGGCGGGGGGATTGTAAATCGCGGAAAATCTCGTTAATTACATGTTTTTGGCTGTTGGTAAACTGAAACCCCAAATTTTGGCGTAGCGGCGTAAGCAAGGTGCGTTTGATTTCGTACGAATAGCCTTTTTCCAAAATTTTAGTTTGCGTGCGTTTGATGCCCCACGCGGTAGCCAACAGCAAAAATTCTTCATACGCCAGGCGCGCTTTGGCGGCATCCAACTCCGCCAATCCGGCCGGGAAGTGAATACCGCGCAAGGCTTGCGTACTGCCCAATAACTTGCGTTTGGCCAGCAAGGCGGGGGGGAGGATTTCCGGCTCCGTTTGCAACGCTTCGGTTTGCAGGGCCTCGTGCATAAACAGGCGGAACTGTTTGTTGGTTAAGCCCTCGGTTAAACTGTAAATAGGGGTCAGCCTCCCGGCGTGCAGGGCGCTTAATGGGTCCGCGGCCGGGTAGTATTCTTCCACCGTTATTTTATTGCCGAAAAAGTTGTTGCGGTCTTCCTGCCGCCCGATAACCCATACTTCCGCATTTAATTTGAAATCTTTTTTCATGGGGCCGAACGGGTCAAAGCGAAAGCGCCCGAAAGAGCGTTTTTTGAACCAGGTACACTCTATTTGGCGGCCTTGTTCGTTTTCCAAAAACGCCTTAAAAATAAGCACACTGCGCGCGGGGATTTCCTGCGTGCGCAAAACGCGCCCCTTAAAAACGGTTAAGGAGTTGGAGTTATAATCGTTGGGCTTTTCATCCGGGCGGCGGTCCTGGTAAGTGCGCGGATAGTAATGCAGTAAATCCGTCAGCGTGGAAATACCCAGCTTTTCAAACAGTTTAGCCTTGGCCGGGCCGAGCCCTTTTAAGCGTTGTAATGTGCCGGTGGATGTCATGATATATATTGTAGCAATTATCTTAATATGCGCGGATATGGGTGCTTTTTGCTACAATTTAACAAAGGAGGCGTATGTATGGATATTGAAGCAATTTCTAATAAGGTGACGGAACACCTGCTGACGGTGGGCCAGAGCGGGCTTAAATTTTTGTTTGAGGCGATTGTGGCCCTGTTTATTTTGGTAATTGGGTTGTATTTATCCCGGTTGGTAAGCTCCTGGGTAAAAAAGATTTTAACCAAAATTGCATTTGATGAAAAAACGTCCAAAATAGGCATTAACGAGCTTTGCGTGCGTTTCGGGCTGGGTAAATCGCCCACCTATATTATTGCGTTTGTACTGGCGTGGACCGTTATTTTTTACGCCATTGTGCTGGCGGCTGACTTCTTAAACCTGACGGTAATACGGGATTTGTTCACCCGGTTTTTGGAGTTTATCCCCACGTTGTTTGTGTCTGTGCTTATTTTGTTTGCGGGGTTGTTGTTTGGCAAATTAATGGGCAACATTATTGATAACGCCTCCCGCGCCAATAACTTAAAAGGCGGGTTTTTAATTTCCCGCGCGGTAAATATTTTTATTGTGTTTTTCTGCGCGCTGATTGCGGTGGAAAACCTGGGCTTTGCCACGCAGTTGGTCAACAACGTGGTGGTGATTGTGCTGGCCAGTTTGGGCCTTGCTTTTGGCATTGGCGTAGGGCTGGGCAGTAAACCCCTGGTGGAAGAATTTTTGCGCGATTTATTCAAGCGGGAAAATAAATAAAATTTGCTTTACCGGGTAAAAGCCGGGCTCCGGGCGGGGCCCGGTTTTTTTATGGGAAAAATTATTTTAGGGCGGCGGCGGTAAATTTTGCTTGAAAAAGCGCGTAAAAAGATTATAATGTAAAGATATATGAAAATACTTTTTGTTTTGTTTTTTTCTTTATTTATAACTACGGCGGGGTGGAGTGCCCCGTTCGGCTTTTTGCCTGGGGTGGAAAACAGGGATAATCCCAACTCTCCCGCGCTGTTGCTGCGCAAAATAGTGGATGGAAAGCCGGTTTGCGCGGTGGTGCATAATTTGCGCTCTGGAGACACTCACACCGAAGCGGAGTATTTAGAAATGTTGCGTCAAAATTATCAGGCATGGTTTAATTTTGCGCTGCAAACAGTAAAAGAATCCGGCAGAGAAAAGGAGTTTGAAGATTTACTGCCTGCTTTGCGGACGCAAGTGGTAGTGCAGAAGGATTGTGCCGCGCCGGATATTTTGTTTTTTATTTTGCCCGCCCAAGAAATGGAAAAAGCCTGCCGTTCTTCAGCGGCGTTAGCGTGTGTAGATAATACTTCCGTTCCATATAAACTGTATTTTTCCCCTAAAAAGGGACTTGCAAATTGGGCCTCTGGCGGAAATGAGAATATGTTGGCGCACGAATTGGGCCATACATTTGGGTTGGCGGACCAGTACCGCTACGGGCGCATTAATTCTTCTATGGTGTATCATACGCCGGATAGCAGTAAAGGGATAATGTCCAATGCCAAAAGAGGCATTACGTTTTCGTGTGATGAAGCGGACGGCCTTATTAATTTGTTGGATGTGGGGGTGTATGGAAATGCACGGGGTGGCAAACAGGGGTGGCGCAGTTTTTGTGCCAACCGCGATTACAAATATGTGCAGGGCCGGCCTACGTCTAACGCTAAATACGCGGTAGAGGTAGAATTGCCCAATGTGGTGGTGCGGACTTTTGACGAAGCGGGAGAACTGCAAAATACGCAGTATTTCCCTGATGCTAAAGATTATGATTTTGATATACAAACTGTTTTTACGGCGGTGGAAAAAGATAAATCCGGCCGATTGCTCTATGGCACAAGCCCGCTGGGGGAGAAAATGTATTGCTCTTATGTGTATGAACGCAAGCGGTGCGTGGCCGTAAAAGATTCGGCCAATGTGGCCCTGTTGGAAGAATATTCTCCGGCTAAAAACATGCGTATTGTCAGTTTGGCGCATTCTGCCCCTAACAATAAAAGCATTTGGTTGAGAGGATTTATTACCAAAGATGAAAAATTGTTAGTGTATAAAAGCCACGAAGCTCTTTTTGAGTTTGATTTCTCTACCGGTGCGTTGGTTATCAAAAAACAACAAGTGCTTACGAAGAATGCCGCCTCTGCGGAAAAAGAGCCGCAAACTGTACAAGAGGTCTTGTTGCAACGCAAAGCGCAGCAAGCAAAAGAGCAGGCTTTGCGGGAATATGTGGAAAAAAAGCTGCTGGTCTTTTATGAGCGCTATATAGCAGATACTTTGCCGGACGACCAAGCGGCAAAAGATTTTGCACCCTATTAATACAAGACGGTTTATTTATTAAAACCCCCGCCATTCGTGAAATGGCGGGGGTTTGTGTTATGAAAATGTTTTATTATTCTTGATAATCTTTTAACATTTTGGTCCGGCTGGGGTGGCGCAGTTTGCGTATGGCTTTGGCTTCAATTTGGCGCACGCGTTCGCGCGTCACATTGAACATCTTGCCCACTTCTTCCAGGGTGCGCGGATAGCCGGAGTCTATCCCAAAGCGCAGGCTGATAATTTTAGCTTCCCGTTCGGAAAGCGTCGCCAGCACTTCGGCCACTTCCTGTTTGCGCAAAAAGTCCACGGCCGAGGTGGTCGGGTTCGGCCCGGTCTTATCTTCAATAAAATCTTCCAGGTTGGAGTCTTCGTCTTCCCCAATCGGCGTAGAGAGGGAAATAGGGTCCTGCATAATTTTGAGGACGCTTTTTACCTTTTCTACCGATAACCGCAAGGATTTGGAATAATCTTCCAAGGTCGGTTCGCGGCCGTGTTCCTGGCGGAATTTATTGGTCACTTTGGTTAATTTGGAAACCAATTCTTTCATGTGTACCGGGATGCGGATGGTGTTGGCCTGGTCCGCAATGGCGCGGTTAATGCTTTGGCGTATCCACCAAGTAGCATAAGTGGAAAACTTAAACCCGCGTTTGTATTCAAATTTTTCAACGGCTTTCATCAGCCCCAACCCGCCTTCCTGGATGAGGTCGGAAAGTTCCAAATTGGAATTGACGTGCTTTTTGGCAATAGATACCACCAAGCGCAAGTTGGCTTTAATCAGTTTCAGCTTGTCTTGCAAAATCATATTTTCAAAAAACACAATGCGGTCATTAAAAGATAAAAATTCTTTTTCCGTCATGGGCAAAATATCCACCATTTGGTCGTGGCGGCGGCGGACGTTTTCTATATTATCCAAGGCGCGCTGGAGTTCTTCCAAGCTGAATTTGGTGGCCTTTTTGAAGGCTTTTTCCGTTATTTTGCCGGAGGTGTATTTAGTGACCAAATCTTTTACTTGCGCATACGGGCCGAAGTAATCATCAAAGCGTTGGAGGTCGTTGCGGGTTTCGTTCAAGCGGTCTGCCAAGTTTTTAATTTTGTTGGTTAAGCGTTTGATTTTGTTTTGGTTTAAGTTTAATTTGGTAATTACGCCCACCACTTCTTTTTGTTTTTCTTCCAAGGCTTCAATGTTTTTATTGCGCTTTTTGTCGGTCAGGTTGTCGTCGCGCAGTTCTTTCATTAATTTGGTAATTTCCTGTTCGCGCTTGCCGATAAACTGGGCCGCATCTTTCAATTTTTTGCGCATGTTGGTCAGTTCGCGCGAGGTGCGTTTACCGCGGGGCATCAGCTCTTTGGTGGTCATTTCTTCCTGGTCCACCAGTTCTTCCCAGTTGCAAATTTCCCGCATAGTGATGGGGGATTCCAACACCAGTTTGCGCAGTTCTTTTTCCCGTTCGCGAATGTTGCGGGCCAAGGTAATTTCTTCGTCGCGCGATAAGAGCGGCACTTTGCCCATTTCGGACAAGTACATGCGGATAGAGTTGGATATATCCGGGCTGGAGGACCAATCTTCGCTGAAGGCTTCTTTATCGGAAGAAACCTCTTTGAATTTCTTTTGGTCCAAAATTTGCACGCCTTCTTCGCTTAAAGCATCGCGGATGTCGTCGCTGTCTTCGGCGCTTAAATCCGCCTCGGCCATAGAGCGGTTCAAGTCTTCCAAAGAAAGCACCCCGCTTTCTTTCCCCTCTTCAATTAAATCTTTTAAGGCTTTGTTCGCGTTTGCCATAATTCTGCATTACCTCGGATTAATTTTTTAACTTCTTTTGCAGCTGCATATACAACTGCACCATGTCATGCGGTACATTCCCGGAGCCCAGCGTTTTCATTTTATGCTGTAAGGCCGCCAGTTGTTTTTGCACGCCGGCTTTGGCTATTTTAGAGGCACACTCCTCTATATCCCTTTCGGGCGAAAAATCCTCCGGGATTGGTACTAAAGAAAGTTTAATAATTTCGTTCTTTAGCCCGGGGGCGTTATTAATGGTTTGCTCTGTAAGAGAGCCGGACGCCGGGTTTTCCCGGTACGCTTTTTGCAGTGCGGCAAAAAGCTCCCACAAGCGGGGGTCCTCAAAATCGGTTTGCGTCAACGCGGCGCATTTGGGCGTATAGAGCGGAAAATGCAACAGCCAGGAAATTAAATCTTCTTCTATCGGGCTGGCGGGTTGCGCCGCGGTTTCTTGCCGGGGCGCGGCCGTTTTTAGCACCGTATATTTAGGCGCGGCCGTTTGTTGGTGGAGCCGCTCCAGCACCAGTTGTTCGTCCACGTTTACCCGTTCCGCCACATATTTTACCCATTCCCGCCGCACAATTTCGTCCGGCTGTTTGGCTACCGTTTCCACCAGTTCGGACACCACTTGCGTTTTATCCTGCGCGCAAAGCGGTTGCGGATAGGCGGAGAGCTGTAAACGGGTGTGAAATTCAATTAAATCTTGCGCCTTGGCTAAAATGTTTTCAAACGATTCTTTGCCGTATTGGGCAATATATTCGTCCGGGTCTAACCCTTCCGGCAAGGCGGCTACTTTTACAAAAAGTCCGTTTTCTATCAAAATGAGCCCGCCGCGCAGGGCCGCTTTAATACCGGCGGAATCCGGGTCAAACAGTACGGTCACGTTCTGGGTGTAGCGTTTGAGCAGTTTGGCGTGTTCCGCCGTTAAACTGGTGCCCAGCGGCGCAACCGTGTATTCCACCCCCGCCTGGTGGCAACCGATAACGTCCATATAGCCTTCCAAAAGTACGGCTTTGCCCGCTTGGCGGATGGCGGGGCCGGCAAAGTTCAGCCCGTATAACACTTTGGACTTGGAAAATAAAATCGTATCCGGCGAATTTAAGTATTTGGGCTCGCCGTCCCCCAAAATGCGCCCGCCGAAACCCACCGTTTCCCCGCGTTGGTTGATAATGGGGAACATCAGCCGCCCGCGGTAATAATCCCGCGCCCCGTAAGGGGTCAGCACGCAAAGCCCGGCGGTTTTAAGGGCTTCCGGCGTGTAGCCGTTCGCGCGCGCGTATTGGCAAAAGCCCGTTGGGTTATTGGGCGCGTAGCCCAGTTCAAATTTTTCGGCGGTTTCTTTGGTTAAATTGCGTTTTTTAATGTAATTGCGCACGCCTTCGCCGCCGCGGCCCATTAAATGACGGTGATAAAAATTTTTGGCAAAATCTAATAATTTGCGGGTATCCATGCGGCGCTGTTCGTCGGCCGTCATTTGCCCGATAGGCTGGTATTCCACCCCGGCCAAATCGGCCAGTTTGCGCAAGGCTTCGTTGAAGGATAGATTTTCCATTTTCATTAAAAAGGTAAAAATATCCCCGGCGGCCTGGCAACCGAAACAATAAAACAACCCCTTCTCGCTATTACAAGTGAAAGAAGGTGTTTTTTCGTTATGGAACGGACAGCAGGCTTTCCACGTTTTGCCGGAACGCTTTAGCCCGGGGACATATTGGCGGATAAATTCCGCAATGTCCAGCCGTTCTTTGATGGTTTCCACAATATTGTTATTGTTTTTCATGCCGCGCCTGCGCTGGTATATAGCCAAATAAGGCAATAGCTCTTTACTTGTGGTATAGAGCTATTGCCTGTGGTACAAACCTCATTAAAAGCGTCTGCGTTTGGTGCGTCTGGCTCTGCGCTGCGCTTCCTGGGATTTCAATTTTCTTTTCACGCTCGGGGGCATGTAAGTTTCACGTCTTTTAATCTCTTTCAAGATACCGTTTTTTTCACATTCCCGTTTGAAGCGTTTAAGGGCTTCTTCCAGGTGTTCAGCGTCTCTTACTTTTACAAAAACCATTAACTTATTCACCACCTTCTACGGTTTCATAGCTAAAAATGGGTGAGGAATTACTCCCTCTCCTATATTATATAAAATTTCAAGCAAATTTCCACCCTCAGCCGGCCGGCCAGTTAAAACGCCGCCCCGCCATTAGGTGAAAGTGCAAATGGTCCACACTCTGCCCGGCCCCTTTGCCGTTGTTGGTCACCAGGCGGAAATCTTTTAAGTTAAATTGCTTGGCCAGTTTTTGGGCCACCAGCAGTAATTTGCCCAATAAAAGCGCATCTTGCGGCTGGGCTTCGTCCAACCGGGCGATATGTTTGCGCGGGATGATGAGCAAATGCGTGGGAGCTTGCGGGTTCAAATCTTTGAATGCCACAACCTCGTCGTCTTCGTAAACTAATTGGCTTTTTACAGAGCCGTCGGCAATGCCGCAAAATATACAATTCATACCAGTATTATACCTTATTATCGGGCGGATTTCAGACCCATCGGTGCATACGGCGTGATGATAAAGTTTCCGGCCGCATTTAATTGTACCTTGCACCATGTTAAGGTGCCGTTCATGTTTAACAGCGCACTGACGGAATGAATATCCGCGGCAGGGATGTCTGCGGCCACGGTAATAATATCGCCCTTGCGGTTGCTTTTTACGGCTACCACCACGGCTAAATAATCGTCTTTTAGCCGGCGGAAAGCCCAATCGGCGGCCGCTTGCGGGTTATCCGTTAAATTGGTAATCGGCGCATTGATGGCCTTTACTGCACCGGCCCCGGCGGCCCCGGCGTAGGAGCGCAACAAGGTGTTGGCTTCCGTGCCTACGTCACTTAACCGCAAGCCGTTTTGCAAAATGTTGGCAATCGCTTGGCCGTCGGACGCTAACGCCAGCCCGCGGAAGATAAGGTTGGTGGAGCCGCGGAACGGAAACGCCGGCGCTTGGGCAATTTTCGGGGCAACCACGGTGTAAGGTTGAAAATCCCCGGCGGAAAAGCTGGTTTTCCCCACGGCAGGCAACGGCCCGCGGAACGTGGGAGTCACCCCTATTTTTTCCAAATTTTGCAACGCTCGTTTGGGGGAAAGCCCAAGTACGCGGGTTTGGGCCCAGTACAAGGCTTTTTTATTTTGTTGGGCGGCCCGGGCCAAACCGGTTTGCCCGGCCGGATAGCGCGCCATGCGGCGTTCGGTTTGCATAGCGGCCCGTTCCCCGGCTGTTCCCAGTGCTTTCAGCGCGTTTTTTTGCGCCAGCCCGGTAGCGGGGAGGACACTTAATAAGAGTAAAAAAATAAGCGTTTTGTTCTTCATTATTATAATTATAGAAAAAAACTCTGTTTTAACAATAGGTCCATTGGGCCCATTTTGCCATGGGTCTAATGGGCATACGGTGCGCAGGCACTTAAAAATTTGTATCATATATCTATACTGTATTTTGGAGACCAAACAAACATGGCAAAAAATGACCTGACAACAAGAAACTTGATGTTGGATAGTTTGAAGCAATATGCTAAAAACCGTCTCTCGCATGAGTTCATCCGCGAGCATGACGCCAAGAACGAGATTCCTTTAGACATTTTGAAAGAAATGTACGACCGCAATACGCTGGGCGTACACCTTTTGCTGATTCCCGAAGAATACAACGGTTTGGGTGGGCAAACCACCGAAATTTACCGCGTATGCGAACAGTTAGCCCGTATTGATTTAGGGATTGCCACCGGCGTTTTTGCCACCTTTTTAGGCAGTGACCCGATTAACGTGGGCGGTACGCCGGAGCAAAAAGCCAAATGGTTTAAGAAAATCGCCGACGAAAACAAACTGGTTGCCTATGGCGCCACGGAAGCGGATGCCGGCTCTGACCTGGTTTCTTTGCGCACCCGTGCGGAACGGGTGGAAAAAGACGGTAAAATTGTAGGCTACAAAATTACCGGCAGCAAAATGTGGATTTCCAACGGCGGCGTAGCCGATATTTACACCGTACTGGCTTTAGCGCCGGGCGGCCCCAGCTGGTTTATTGTAGAAAAGGGCACCCCCGGTTTTACGCAAGACGCGCACGAAGACAAACACGGGATTCGCCTGTCCAACACGGCCGGATTGGCTTTTGACGAAGTATATGTTCCGGCGGAAAATTTGATTGGTTTGGAAGAAGGCAAAGGCTTCCTGCAAGCGCAGGCCGTATTCGGCTATACGCGCTTAATGGTGGCGGCCTTTGGTTTGGGCGCCGGGGAAGAAGCCGTGGAAACGGCCCTGGTGTATGCCCAACAGCGTATTCAGGCGGGCGGCCCGTTGGCCGAAAAACAGGGCTTTATGTTAAAGCTCATTACGCCGCACTATGTACGCTTTGAAGCGGCCCGCGCGTATATTGATTGGACCGCCAAACAACTGGAAATCAACAACCACGGTTTAGCCACGGAAGGCGCTATTGCCAAATTGTATGCCACGGAATCCGGCAACAAAGCGGCCGAAGATGCCATCCAGGCGATGGGCGGTTTTGGATACACGAAAGAATTTGCGGTAGAAAAAATCAAACGCGACGTAAAAATTACCTGCATTTACGAAGGCACCAGCGAAGTGTTGGAAATGACCATTTTCCGCGGGCGCTGGCAGGAACACCTCAAAAGCCGCGGCCAATACTATATTAAACAGGCCGAAGAATTTGAGGCTATCCACGCGCAAAACCCCAATGTGGGGGCCGACAGCGTAGCCCTGGGCTTTAGAGCCTTGGCCCGCGTGTTGGAAGATTGCCGCGCGCAAAAACTCACCCGCCACCAATATATTACATTTATGTTGGGTGATTTAATTTCCGAAGCGGAAGTGGCCGCGGTATTCACCCGCCAATGCGCCGAAGGCAAAGTGACGGAAGGCAGCCGCTTTGATTTGGCTACGTTAAGCACCATGGCGCGTGTCAACGCGCGCTTGAGCGCATTTAAGATTGCCACGGACGGCATGAAACTTATTTTGGGCGTTGGCGCGGCCAGCGCGCAGGATTTGGCAGCCTCCGTCAACCTGATTGGCATTGAAGAAAAAATGACCGGCCTTATCACGGATGAGGACGCCGTTTCCGCCAAACTCAGAGATACTTTCAAAGCATAAGGAACAGCCCGATGAACATTATTGTTTGTATTAAACAAGTACCCGATTCCACCCGCGTAAAGGTGGACCCGAAGACCGGCACCTTAATCCGCGCCGGTGTACCTAGCATTTTGAACCCGTACGACCACTACGCCTTGGAAAAAGCCTTGGCTATCAAAGCCAAAACCGGCGCTAAAGTGACCGTGCTTTCCATGGGGCCCGCACAGGCCGTGGCCGTACTGCGCCTGGCGCTTGCCCTGGGGGCGGACGAAGGAGTCCTGCTTTCCAGCCGCGCGTTTGCCGGCTCCGATACCTGGGCCACTTCGTATGCGTTGGCTATGGCTATCCGCAAAATCGGCTCGTTTGATATGATTTTGTGCGGCCAAATGGCTATTGACGGCGACACCGCCCAAACCGGGCCCGGTATTGCTTTCCATTTGGGCATCCCGCAAATTACGTTTTGCGAAAGCGTAGACAGCGACGGTTCCCATGCCGTAGTTAAAAAATTAATTGAAGGCGGCCACCAAATTTTGGAAGCGGACCTGCCTGTGTTAATTACGATGACCATGCCGGTAGATTACGCGCCGAAGTATCCTTCCTTTATGGCGGCGCACAAAGCGCAAGATAAAAAGACCGTCACTTGGACGGAAAAAGAAATCGGCGCCGATATGCACAAACTGGGGCTGGAAGGCTCGCCGACCCGCGTGTCGCGCATTTTCCCGCCGGCCGCCCGCCAAAAAGGCGAAATGTTCAACGGCTCTGCCGAAGAAATGGCCGCCAAGTTTGTAGAAATTTTGAAAAAGGAGAGTTTCATTAAATGATTCAGGTAGCTTCTAATTGTGTAGGTTGCGGCAAATGTGTAAACACTTGTCCGTTTGGGGCGCTCTCCCTGGTGAACCGCAAAGCGGTTGCCAATGCCAGCTGCACCATGTGCGGCGCGTGCGTATCCGTGTGCCCGGTCAAGGCGCTTTCCTTGCCGGCGGCCGGAGCCGCAGCTAAAAAAGACCTGTCCGCCTATAAAGGCGTGTGGGCTTTTATTGAAATTTCCGATAACGGCGTTCAGCAATCCGTCCGCCCGGTAGGCTTTGAGCTTTTATCCAAAGGGCGCGAATTGGCTGACCAGTTGGGCGAAGAACTTTGCGCGGTAGTCATTGGCGACAATGTGCAAAATTATTTTGCCGATTTGTCTGCTTACGGCGCAGATAAAATTTACGCCGTTAACAGCCCCGCGTATCACGATTACAACACCTTGGCTTATGCCAACGCCATGGTGACGCTGATTAAAAAATATAACCCCAGCGTGGTACTGTATCCGTCCACTTATATCGGGCGCGATTTATCCCCGCGTATTTCGTCTGAACTGTTTGTAGGTTTAACGGCGGATTGCACCGGGTTATCCATCCAGGACGGCTTGCTAATCCAAACCCGCCCCGCGTTTGGCGGCAACATTATGGCGGATATTAAATGCCCGGATTACCGGCCGCAAATGTCCACCGTTCGCCCGAACGTATTTAAGAAAGTGCTTTCCCGCCCCGGTGCGATGGCGCAAGTGGTAAATGAAGTAATTGCCGTGCCTGCCTCCGCCGGCAAAGTGCGCATTATTAGCAAACAAATGGACCCTGTTTCCGGCGGGCAAAAACTGGACGAAGCCGAAGTGGTTTTGGCCGGTGGCCGCGGGATGAAAGATAAAGCCGGGTTTGATATGTTGGAAACCATGGCGCAAGAGCTGGGCGGCACGGTGGGTGCTTCCCGCGCGGCGATTGACCTGGGCCTCAAACCCAAAGAAAAACAGGTGGGCCAATCCGGCGTGACGGTAGCCGCCAAACTTTATATTGCGTGCGGTATTTCCGGCGCGGTACAGCATATTGTGGGTATGGAACACAGCGATACGATTATCGCCGTCAATAAAGACGCCAATGCCCCTATCTTCAATGTGTGCAAATACGGTTTTGTGGGGGATGTACGCCAACTGCTTCCCAAAGTGATTGACGGCATCAAAAAAGCCAAAAACTAAACAGTTTGCCGGACTAAAAAGGAACCTCTCTTACGGGAGGTTCCTTTTTTATATATAAAACCCGGTGCAGGGCAGAGCCGGATAAACACTATATTTTTTACCGATAAAAAACCCCGGTGCAGGGTAGAACACCGGGGGGTAAGTAGGAGGATTAAAACTAAAACATTTTTTTGGCGCAACAAACAGAACCCCATACGCCGTGGGACGTGCGCCCCGCCTTTTTGAATAAGGCACACCCCGGAGTAAGGGTGCGGACAATGCGTTGGTTTTGCCTATAAATAAAAGCGGCTTCTTGCGGGGAAAGCAAAACCACATCTTGCCTTTGGGCGCGTAAGGCGGCCCGTCCGGCGGCTTGGCTGATGGATTTATCCACTCCAAAGAATAATGTTTTTAATTGGTTGTATGCTTTCATACTTATAGTCTACCGTTTTTGCCGGGGCGCCGCCAGGGCCCTAGGGCCTGCCTGGCGCGGGCATTTGGGCCTAGGCGCAAACAGGTCTTTGGGCCTGTTTCCCCTATCAGGGCGCGGGAATTGCTATAATAATACAAGGTAAAGTATGTCTATATTTTCAAAACTTTTTAAGCTGTTTTTAACCGTAGTGCTGATGCCGCTGATTCCCATGGCGCTTTTACTTACTTTTTATCAAGGTAAAGTAAAAAACAGCATTTTGGGTACGCACGCCAATTTGGCGCAAATTGTGGCTTCTTCCATTAACCAACATATAGAAGACTTAGGTTGGCGCTTGGCGTTCGGGCAAAATTTGGCCGAAGTGTTGCGCGCGGGGAAAGACCCGAAACCGGTTTTGCGTACGGCCTTGACCTCCAACCCGGATTTTTTAATGCTGGCCGTATTGGATAAAAACGGCAAAGAAATGGCCCGCGTGGGCGAAAAAAGTTTTTTAGCCAAAGTGCCCAAATTGGATTTATCCCAAGACGAATTTTTGCCTATGCCGGACGAAAAGAATTTGTCCGTAAGCGGGTTTGAAGTGGTGGAAGGCCGCCCGGTGAGCGAATTTGTGACCCCACTGCCCGGCGGGAATTATCTGTACGGGATTATGAGCTTTTTTGGCCTGTTGTCCCGCGTGCAGGAGCAGTACATCGGCCGGACGGGCCAAATTTATATTGTAGGCCAAGACGGACAATTTTTTTACGGCAATAACCAGGTGCCGCTTCATATCGCGCCGGAACAAATGCAAAAACTGTTTGCCGGTAAAACCCGTTTAATTCCGTCCGTCCGGGGCCCTAAAGAGGTTTTTGTGGGGGCCTTTGCGCCTACGCCCATTTGGGGCACTTATGCGGTGGTGCTCCAGCTAAAGGCCGAGGCGTTCCGCGGGCTTTATTATACCAACATTATTATTTTACTGTTTATGTTGGCGATTGCCACGCTGGCTTATTTCGGCGCGCTTACTTTTGCCGAAAGTTTGGGCGAGCCGATTAGCGCCTTGGATAAAGCCGCGCGCGAAGTGAGCCGCGGAAATTTAGACCAAAAAGTAGACGAAAATTTAGGTTGGGGGGAATTCCAAACGCTGATTGCCTCTTTCAATAAAATGACGGCGGATTTGAAAGATTACCAACTTTTGCAGGTGCAGGCCCAATTAAGCGAGATGAAAGAAAACGTGTTCCGCTCCGTCGCGCACGATTTGCGCGCGCCGCTTTTGGGGCTCCAGGGTTATTTATATATTTTATCCAGCGGCAAGGCTTCCCCGCAGGAAGAAAAAGAATACTTGCGGCTGATGGACGAGGCCGCCCGGAATTTATCCGCCCTGTTGGAAGATGTGTTGGATGTTTCCCGGTTGGAAGCGGGTATGCTTACCCCGCATTTGGCCCGGGTAAATTTGAAAGATTTAGCGCGCTATGCGGTGGACACCCTGTTGCCCGCGGCCAAGGAAAAGGGCCTGGAAATCACAACCACCGTGCCGGATATGTGGGTGCAGGCAGACGAAAAATTACTGCGCCGCGTGGTGGTTAATTTGGTTTCCAATGCGGTTAAATTTACACAGCAAGGTTTTGTGCGGGTGGAAGCACAGCAAACCGCCCGGGAAACGCTCCTTTCGGTGGCGGATAGCGGTATCGGGCTTACCCCGCAGGAGCAACAAACCGTTTTTCAAAAATACCGGCAAGTACATTCGGATAGCCGGGGCTATGGGTTGGGGCTGTTTATCAGCCGTCAAATTGTGCAGGCCCATGGGGGAACTTTAACGGTTTCCTCCAGGCCCGGCCAAGGCAGTGTTTTTACGCTTGCCCTGCCTAATCAGGAGGATAAATGATAGTTTTTTGGCGTCTGTTTTTAGCTTATTATATTGCCGATTTTGCCTTATACGGCAAGCGGTTTTACTGCTATGGGGAATGTCACCCCTGGAAGTTGGCGCTGGCGCGCGGCATTTTGTTTTGGGCGGTGGCCATGGTGCTGTGCCGCCTGTACTTAACCATGCCGTGGTCTTTGTGCGGAATTACAGATGTGCCCGGCTGGGTGGCCTTGCTCCCCATGACGGCGTTTTATATATTTTCGGACGGTTGGTTCAAAATAAGCGGTACGCGCAAATTCCACAACACGCTTTCTTTTGTCTTGCACGATACATTCAACTTTTTGGTGCTTTTGTTGTGCGTGCCGTTCCATGCCTTGTATGAAACCGGCAGTTTCTTTGCCGAAAAATGGGTGATTTTTTGTGTGGGGCTGATGTTGGTCACCAAAGTATTGGGCACCTTTATTTTTTGTGTGGAAAAAGATTTATACGGCCGGGATTATCCCACGGCCGACGAGCGGTGGATTATGATGATGGTGCGCGCCATTTTCTTTTTAACGGGCTTACTGCCGGGGTGGCGTTGGTTATTTTTAACGTGCGGTTGCTGGGCGTGTGTGGTGTATGCGCGTAAAATACGGCTGATGGATGTGTCTTCTTTTGCCTTTTATTTTGGCTTTGGGGTCACTTGTTTAATCAGCTGGGCGGTGCATTGGCGCGTTTATTTGAATTGGTAGGAGAAAAAATGAATTTACAAGAAGTTAAATTTGCTTGTTTAGATACGGAAACAACCGGCTTATGCCCCAAGGAAGGCGGCAAAATTTGTGAAATTGCCGTATCCGTCACCCAAAACGGGGCCCCGGTGGAGGAATTTTCCACCCTGCTTAATCCCGGTATCCCCATGAGCCCGGCGGTGGTGGCTATCCACGGTATTACCAACGAAATGGTATCCGGCGCCCCCGCATTTGCCGATATTGCCCCGCGGCTTTTGGCCGTGCTGGACGGGTGCGTGCTGGTGGCGCACAATGCGGATTTTGACCTCAAGTTTTTACAGCACGAATTTGCCTCCTGCGGTTTGCGCCTGCCGCCCGCCCCGGTGCTGGATACGCTCAAACTGGCGCGCAAAAGCGGCAAGTTTGCCAAAAATAATTTGGGGTGCGTGGCCGAGCAACTGGGCATTAACTGCCAGGGTTGGCACCGCGCCATGGCCGATACCAAAATGGCCGAACAGATTTTTTATTACTTTTTGAACCGCTTGAGCGGCCAGGGAGTAAAAACGGTGGAAAATTTGCAGCAATTTCAATATAAAAATTGGGCGGAGTTGTTATCCGCTTCTGCTATTTAAGGAGAAATAAAGGTATGAAAAAAGTTGTATTAATCATTCGTGACGGCTGGGGTGATGCCAAGCCCGGCAAGTTTAATGCGGTGTCTAACGCAAAAACACCTAATATGGACAAGTATTTGCAACAGTATCCGCATACGCAAATTGAAGCGTCCGGCGAACAAGTGGGCCTGCCCGCGGGGTATATGGGCTCGTCCGAAGTCGGCCATTTGAATATGGGCGCGGGGCGCATTGTCATCCAAGAATTAAAACGCCTGAAAGATACTATTGAAGACGGCTCTTTATTTAAGTCGGCTCCGTTTGCGGCCTGCATAGATAACTGCGTAAACAACCATAAACCCCTGCACATTATGGGTTTGGTGCAGGATGAAGGCGTCCACGCCCACCAAGACCACCTGCACGCCATTATGAAATACGCCGCCGAAAAGGGCATCAAACAAGTATATATTCACTTTTTTGCCGACGGCCGCGATACGCCGCCCAAAAGCTCTATCGGGTTTATCCGCACGTTGGAAGAAAAAATTAAAGAATACGGTGTGGGCCAAATTGCCACCATTCAAGGCCGCTATTATGCCATGGACCGCGGCGAAGATTGGAGCCTGACCGATAAAGCGTACAACTTGATTGTCCGCGCGCAGGGCTTGCACGGCTCCACCGCCGAAGAAGTGGTGGAAACGGACTACAAAACCATGCAAACGCCCGACGGCGGCCCCATGGTGGACGAATACATCCCGCCGACCGTACTGGGCGATTATAAAGGCATGGAAGCCGGTTCCAGCGTGATTTTCTTTAACTTCCGCCAGGACCGCGCCATCCAGCTTACCCGCGCGTTTATTGACGACAACTACCCGGGCAAAAACCGCGGCACCCGCGTACCGTGCGTGTATTGCGGTTTGACCAAATATTACGATTCTTTCCCGTACAATGCGTTGCCTTCCATGACGGACGGCGGCGGTATGAATCATTTGCTGGGCGAAGTGATTTCCAAAGCCGGGCTCAAGCAGTTGCGCTTGGCGGAAACGCAAAAATTCAAACACGTCACGTCTTTCTTTAACGGCAAACAAATCAAGCCGTACGAAGGCGAAGACCGCATTGAAATTAAAGGCCGCTTTGACCCCGCCACCTTTGCCGAACACCCGGAAATGGAAGCCTATATCGTCAAAGACGAGGCGCTCAAACAAATTGCCACCCAAAAGTATGACTTTATTGTCATCAACTTTGCCAACTGTGATATGGTTGGTCACACCGGCAATTTTAATTCCGTAGTAAAAGCGGTGGAAACGGTGGACGAATGCACCGGCGCCGTGACCGAAGCCGCGTTGGCTAATGATTATGACGTTTTCATCACGGCCGACCACGGCAACGCGGAAGAAATGTGGGACGAAAAAATCAATATGCCCAAAACGGCGCACACCACCAACCTGGTGGATTTTGTGTACGTCAGCAAAGACCACCCCACCGCCCAAATGCAACCCACGGGCAACTTGGGGGATATTGCCGTCACCGTATTGGACGTTATGGGCCTTGCCAAGCCGGCGGATATGACGGCCCGCAGCCTGATTGCCCGCAAATAACAGCGTTTTTGTTTTAGCGCGTACCCGGGGTGCTTTTCATATCCCCGGGTTTTTTATTGGGTGCTTTCCCCAAAAAAAGGCGCAAAAAAGCTACAATACCTGTATGGACGTGTATATTAAAGTAAAAGTTCACGCGGGGGAAAAGAAAAACCGGTTGGAAACCAAAGCCCCGGATGCGTTTGAAATTTGGACGAAAGCCCCGGCCGAACAGGGCCGCGCCAATGCCGCCGTGCGCGCTATGTTAGCGGAGCATTTGGGCGTGGCGGAAAACAAGCTCTCCTTAATAAAAGGGGCCACGTCGCCCGCAAAAATCTTCTTAAAACGCCCGTAAAGCCTTTTGTATTGCGCAAAAAAGGCCATTTTTGTATAATAAATAAGAGGAAAGAATTGCCGCGGCCCTTGGTGAAGCAGTGCCGGAAAGATATTCCTTAAAATCCCAGCGGGACGGAAAACGCCCCGAAGTGGTTTTTTGTACTTAACTAAAATAAACAAAAATAGTATAATCAGTATATGAGAACTTACGAAACTGTAACGATTGTGAAACCCCAACTCTCCGACGGAGAAGTGGGCGAATTCGTGACCAAAGCCAAAGAGCTTATCACGAAAAACGGTGGAGAAGTGACCAGCGAAGAAAAATTGGGCAGAAGAAAATTCACCCACGAAGTCAACCATGTTCGCGATGGTTTCTACCTCTATCTCAAATTCAAGGCAAACCCTGAATTTATCGGCACCTGGAACGAAGCAATGAAACTTAATGAAAAAGTTCTTCGCTCTATGGTGATGTTGGCTAAAGAAATTAAAGCAAAGCCGACCGTTGCTTCCAAATAAAAGGACCTTATGACGGGACAAATCAGATTACCGGAACAAAACCTGGTGCTTTTAGCGGGCAGACTCACGCGGGACCCCAATGTGGCTTTTACGCAAAAGGGCCAAGCGGTCTGCCGTTTTGATATTGCTGTGAACCGCCGCTATATGGATAACACCACCAACGAATGGAAAGACGACGTGGTTTTTGTTCCCGTAGTGGTTTGGGGCCCGACGGCAGAACGTTGTAAGGACCGGGTCAAAAAAGGCACGCCTGTCTATGTGGAAGGCCGCCTGACCAGCAGCGAATATACCGATAAAACGACCGGCCAAACCCGCCGCAGTATGCAGGTGACGGCCCGCCGGATTCAGATACTGGAGTCTAACGTTGCAGGGGCCGGCTCGTACGGTACTGCAACCCAGGGAAACGCCTCTTCCGCCGATGTTGAACCGGTGATGGAAGACGACGTCCCTTTTTAACCAAAACCCATTTAAGAGGGAAAAATAATGTCAGAAGAAATTAAAACCCCCGCTGCCAATACCGCCGCGCCTGTGGCCGCCCGCCCCTGTCTCTTATACACATCTGACGCTGCCGACGATCGCATAAGTGTAGAT